>Ga0247727_10001466_pt1 | contig 56129 bp, 36 predicted proteins | sample WisWelCaveWW1625_FD_202498 | JGI IMG/M metagenome (GOLD analysis project Ga0247727, IMG submission 202498) | Biofilm microbial communities from Wishing Well Cave, Virginia, United States - WW16-25 | ecosystem: Environmental > Aquatic > Deep subsurface > Groundwater > Cave microbial mat | place... | reverse complement strand
CTAGTGGTCTGATGCAGAGATACGGCACCTTTTGCGCCGGATCTTCGAACCGCAGGCTTCGTTGCGCCTTCTCAGCAGGTTTCTCTTCAACCTGCATCGGCGGCGCGCCTCGCCTGCGGTCCGAATCTCTCGGCGGAAAAGGCACCTTATCTCTGCATCAGACCACTAGAGCGCCGCGGCGTACAGCGCGCGGAGGTCGGCCGCGGTGACCGGGCGAGGGTTGAACTGGGCGGTCCACTGGCGGGCCGCCTCGAGGGAGAGCGCGTCGAGGTCGGACTCCTCGATTCCGCAGTCCCTGAGGCTCCCCGGCATCTGGCAGCGCTGCAGCAGTAGGCGCAGCCGGTGGATGAGTCTTTGCACGGCCGCCGCGGTGCTGGTGGAGTCGTCGCACAGCCCTCCGGCGCGTGCGAGCCCGGCGTAGATCTCGGCCGCCGCCGGATCCTCGGCGTTGTACTGCACGACCGCCGGCAGCATCATTCCCACCGCCTGTCCATGGAACAGGTTGAAGCGCGCGGTGAGAGGGTTGGCAAGCGAGTGCGCCGCGCCCAGCATGCTGGTCTCGATCGCGATCCCGGCGTAGGCGGAGGCGAGCAGCATGCGCCCGCGCGCGGCGACGTCCGCCGGCTCCTCGAGCACCCGCGGCAAGCTCTCGTGAGCCAGGCAAAAAGCCTCTCGCGAGAACAGGCTGGAGAACGCGTTGCGCCTCCTGGTCACCGCAGTCTCGACCGCGTGCGTCACGGTATCGAGGCCGGTGCGCGCCGCGACCGCGCGCGGCATCGACAGGGTCAAGGCCGGGTCGAGGATCGCCGCGCGAGCCGCCGCCTTGGGATCGCCGCACGCCATCTTCTGATGAGTGCGCGCATCGGCGATCAACGCGTACGACTGGGTCTCGCTGCCCGTCCCGGCCGTCGTCGGCACGGCGATCAGCGGCAGCATCGGCTTGTCCGCCTTGCCGTATCCCCAGTAGTCCTGCATGACGCCACCGTTGGTGAGGACGAAGTTGCAGCCCTTGGCGGTGTCGAGGCTGCTGCCGCCGCCCAGGCCGATCAACAGATCCGGGCTCACTGACGCCGCGAACCGCGCGCACTCGGCGACCAGCTCGCTGTCGGGGTTCTCGTGCACCCCGTCGAACACGTGGATGCGCGCGGAGGTCCCCTGCTTCAGCAGCTCCACCACGCGGCCGACGTGTCCCGCGGCCACGATCCCCGGGTCGGTGACGACCAGAATGTTCCTGGGCGTGGTCTCCGCGGCCACCGCCGCGATGCGCTCGATCGAGCCCGCGCCAAACACCACCCGCGGCCGGACGAATCCCTCGAACGCCGCCGCGCAGTTTCCTTCCGTCCCGCCGTTCATCTCTTCACCATTTCGTCATCGGACCGCCGCTGTGCTCGTCGGGACGAGCCGAACCCCGAGAGAGAGAGCGTTGCGCCGAATCGGAGAGGATTTGCTCTGGCACGTTTCGGCCGGCGTTTCGGTGTCGTTTCGGTGTTCATCACCAGCCCTGCGCGGTCTGGATCGCGCGCCGGAGGTACAGGAACTCGAACAGATTGCCCTCGTGCGGCTGGTCCCACTCGACCCGTGACGTGGGCACCGGACCGAGGTTCAGGCGTGAGATCAGCGGTGTGTCGATCAGGCGCTGCCGGAATCCGGCGTTGCGGGTGATTGCGGTGACCACCAGGCTGGGACCGATCTTCTCGAGCATCTGTTCCTCGGGGATCTCCACGACGCTGGCATACGGAAACAGGAACTCGGTGTTTGCCAGGGGGTGCTCGAAGGTCGTGCAGCGCACGATCGTCGGAAGGAGGAACGTCCCGCCCTCGTGCACCACCTTGCGCGGCAGGCCGCGGACGGCCGCGGTGACGTCCTGCGCTCCGCCCTGCGCGAGCCCTTGCTCGATCGTCTGGTCGATGAAGTCCGCGAAGGCGGGGTTGGCGAATGCGGCCAGGCGCGCCTCTGGGTCGGCCAGGCTGCACGCGCGGAGGTCGGCGAGCCTGGCGGCGAGCGCCCGCGCGACTTCGTCGCCGCGCGCGGGAACGACGATCGCAGAGGCGTTGATGCAGCTGCGCCCGCCGTTGCTCGCGATCGAGGCGACCAGCACGTCCAGGTGCTGCTCCCAGCGATCGATCTCATCGCTGCCGATCAGCACCTTGCTGCGGCCGGGTCCGTGGATCTGGATCGACGGATTGCCGGCGTACGGCGCGGTGGTGCGCTCGTCCCCGAACAGCAGCGAGCGGCCGCAGCTCTGAAGGATCGCCTGCGAGCCCTGGTGATCGGTGGGGTAGAAACCGAAGGACTCCCTCGGTACGCCGGCGGCGACGAACGCCTGCACGATGCGCATCGGCGTCCATGGCTCCTCGCGTCCAGGCTTGAGAATGACCGGGACCTTGAGAGCGATCGCCGGCATCCAGATGGAATTCACTCCGGGAGAATTGCTCGGCAGCACGACGCCCAGTGCATCCGCGCCGCGGGCGTAGCAAAGGGGCAGCCCGCGGTCGACGCCCCGACCTCCGTCGAGCACCGAGAGATCCAGGCCGCGGGTCAGACCCTTGAGGATCGCCGGCATCTGCCGGAACACCGTCGCCACTTTGTCCATGTTGGCGCGCACCAGCACGTGCGGCAGGCCGCTGGTCGAGCTGAGGGCGGAAACGTAATCCTCCGGCGACTGCTTGGTGCCTTGCCCGTCGATCGGGAGGGCCTGGTTCAGGAAGAGATCGGCGGCGCGGCCGCAGGCCTCGAGCAGCGCCGAGGTCTTCATCTCGCGCAGCGGCCGCGCGTTCTCCGCGACGTGCCGGAGGTCGCGCTTGACGATGCCGGCATTCACCTGGCTGAGCTTCGCCAGCACCTCGCCGCTGCGAAGGTCCTTCAAGTCGCTCGCATCGAGGCTCGAGTACCACTCGCCGAGGCGCAGCGCCGGAATGTGTGGGATCGCGGTCATCTTCGGTCTTCATTCACCCGCTCGTGCCCCTTGGAGTGCGGCGCGACAGCGCCGCTTTGGTCCGCGCACGATGCAGCGAGCGGGAGGTCAGTGAGGCCGGCGTTCGCATGGTACGTTCGCGAACCAAAGCGGTGCTTCGCACCGCACTCCAAAAGGACCGCGACGCCCTCTTCGAAGGACGCGCCACACCGCGCGCCTTTTCCGATACGGAGGATTCGTGAGCTCGCAGCCGCCTGTCGTCACAAGCCTTCGAGAAGTCGCGAAGCGTTTTGGAGTGCGGCGCGACAGCGCCGCTTTGGTCCGCGCATGATGCAGCGAGCGGGAGGCTCAGTGAGGCAGGCGTTCGCATGGTACGTTCGCGAACCAAAGCGGCGCTTCGCACCGCACTCCAAAAGGACCGCGACGCCCTGTTCGAATGACGCGCCACGCCGCGCGCCTTCTCCGATACGGAGGATTCAGGAGCTCGCAGCCGCCTGTCGTCACAAGCCTTCGAGAAGTCGCGAAGCGTTTTGGAGTGCGGCGCGACAGCGCCGCTTTGGTCCGCGGACGATGCAGCGAGCGGGAGGCTCAGTGAGGCCGGCGTTCGCTTGGTACGTTCGCGAACCAAAGCGGTGCTTCGCACCGCACTCCAAAAGGCCGGGCGTCTCTGCGGTGAATCCGCCGTTGCCATCAATACACTCCCTCGATGATCGGCTGCTCGTTCTCGCGGAACGGCCGCACCTCGCCAACGCCGTCCCACGGGTAGGCCTCGATCGGCCGCCGCCGGATGGCCTCGTCGCGCTCGAGGAACCGCGGCATGAAGAATTCCTTCGTGAGGGTCGTCAGCTCGACCCTCCCCCACTGGTCGTAGTCGACCTCGCGTTCCGGATCCTTGGGCTCGACGACGCGCAAGACCGCGCGTGGCTGGGGCGCGTAGTAGGTGATCGAGTAGCCGTTCGATGATCCGAACGGGCCGTGTACTGCGAGCCCCATCAGGGTGTTTCCGTAGGTCGGGCACAGCTTGACGCGACCCTCCAGCACCTCCTCGCAGAGGAAGCGTACGTACTGCGGCGACATCTCCGTGCCGCCGCAGAACACTCCGCGGATTCCCGCATCCGGCAGGCTGATCTGCTCGCCAAGGGCCTCCAGCAGCTTGGGCGTCGTGAACAGCGCCTGCACCTTGCGGTGCTTGAGGATCGTGAGCCCCTGGTCGACGACGTGCGCCATGTATTGCTTGGCCACCTCGAGCTGCTTGTCCCTCAAGACCTTCTTCACCCAGCGCGGGTCGAGGTCGACGAAGTAGCACGAGCTGCCGCGAAAGTTGGCGAGGTGCTCGATCGACAGGCGCAGGCGCCGGGGCCCGGTCGGCCCGACCATCAGCCAGTATCCGCCCCGCGGAAAATCCTGGTCGTCGAGCGTCGCCGAGAACTGCTCGTAGTCGACCTTGTAGTCGTCCCAGCCGATGCGCTGCTTGGGCATGCCGGTCGTGCCGCTGGTCTCGAAGATCGTGAACGGCCGCCCCTCGAAGGCGCGCGGGATCCACTGCTCGTGCGGCAGCGTGCGCAGCAGCTCGCCGTCGAAATGGCCGAAACGCTGCAGGTCGCCGACACCCTGAACATCTTTCAGCGGATGGAAGCCGCAGCCCTTCGACCACTCGAGCCAGTACGGAGTCCCGGTCTGCGGCGAAAAATGCCAGGCGATGATCTCGCGCACATGCGCGTCGAGCTCCCGGCGCGCGTCCCTGGGGTCCGTCCTCCGGCTGCTGGGGCTGGTCATGAAGTCCGCCTCCCTAAGGGTCGAGCTCTGCGCCGCGGCGCGGGTGCCTGCGAGACCGGGAGCCGCCCTCAGTTGCTTGCGGCCTTCGGCGCCTCGATCGCGAACAGATGGGTGTGCGTGGCGATGTACAGGACGCCGTTGGCGGCGATCGGCGAGGAGTAGATGGGCGAGGTCATGTCGACCTCGACGACGTCCTCCTTCTTGTACTCCCTGCGCGCCGGGAGGATCGTCAAGTAGCCATCCTCGTTGCCGATGTACATCCGGCCGTCGGCGACCAGGGGCGAGCCCCAGATGTGGCCCTTGGTGTCGTGGATCCACAGCTCCTTCCCGGTCGCGGCATCCAGGCAGTACAGGAAGCCGGAGAAATCTCCGGTGAGCACCATCCCGTCATGGATCGACGGCGTGCTGATCGCCCGGTTGATCTTCTTGTACTCCCACTTCTTGTGGGTCGCCGTGACGTCGCCCTTCCCCGACGGGTCGATGCACACCATGCAGCCGATGCCTTCGCCGTGCTCGGGATCCTGGCCGATCGCCGCGTACACCTTGCCGTCATAGACGACGACCGTTCCCAGGACCTCGCTCGGACCGTTCCGGGTGGCGTACTTGATCGGCTTGCCGTCCTTCAAGCGGTACTCGGGAGGGTTGCAGTCGCAGCGCCAGCGTTCCTTGAGCACCATCAGCCCATCCTGGTCGCGGACCGGTGTCGACTCGAACGCGTAGCACCAGCCGTCCGGGCCGCCGAACACGCACAGCTCGAGGTCGCCCTGCTTGAGATAGGCCGGCGAGGTCCAGTTGCTGTGGAGGATGCGCTGGCTCAGGCCCGAGGCTTCTTCTCCCAGGAGCTCCCCGGTGTTCTTGTCGACCAGGATCAGGCACGGCGCGAACGGCGCGGGAGTCTCGACGTGGCCGTAGTCGACGCCGTTGGAGGTCGTCACCCACAGTCGTTCGCCGATCACCAGCACCGAGCAGCACGTGATGTTGTGCGGGAACACGCCGCACTCGTCGATCATGTTGAGCAGCCAGAGGATGTCGGCGTCACTGTTCTTGACCTCCAGTGGCGACTTGCCCGGGCCCGCGAGGTACTGGCCTTCGTCCTGGTACGGGCCGCCGTTGCCGTTCTCCATCCCGTGGACGTCGAGACACACGACCTCGCAGCGATTGCTGACGAAGTACACGCGATCCCCGTCGACCGCGGGCGACGAGCAGATCCCCAGGAACTCCCAGTCGCTGACCTTGCCCGTGCCGAGCTTGGGCGCGTTGAATTCCCACAGGAACTTCCCGGTCGCCTCCTCGAAACAGTACACCGCGCTGCGGTCTCCCTGGAAGCGCGGATCGCGCGGACACTCGTTGTTGGTGCCGACGAAGATCCGTCCCTTGGCGACCGTCGGGTTGCCGTAGCTCTGCGAACCGAGCTTGGCGATCCACTTGACGTTCTCGGTGGTCGCGAAGTCGATCTCATCGCTCGCGCCCTTGAACTTGCCGGCCTTGAACGCCATCGGAAGGTTTTTTTCGCTGCAGGTCATGCTGCGCGAGGCGTCATGACCCCACTGCGGCCAGTCCTGCGCCTCCGCGACCATCGTCGCGGACGCGAACCACAGACCTCCCAGAATCTTCGCTGCACACTTCATCACTCAACCCTCCGCGGACAAGTGCCCGCTCTTCGCTTTCGTTCAACCACCTCAGGGTCGTTGCGAGGGGCCGTCGCGCTTTGCGGGCGCATCAGCTTCAAGAGTTCTTGCCGGCGCATCACCTGCGGAATGCGCCCGTCCACCCTCTCTCTCCGACCCCTCTCTCGATCCTCGCGAACACCAACGGTCACGCGTTTTCACCCGAGAATCTCCTCAACACTCCCGCTGGCGCATCACCTGCGAGATGCGCCCGTGCACGCGCTCTCCGATCTTCTTCCGAACTTGGCGCATCTCGTCAGGTGCATGCGCCCGCATCACTGACTCGCAACCTGATTCGGCGTCACCACCAGGTTGTCGATGTACACGCGGAAGCGGCTCTGCGGCGTGAACCCGAACAGACCCGGCGCCCCCGAAGCATGGGCGTGGCGGTGCTCGACCTCGAGGTTCCAGGCCGGGGGCTCCGCCTCGCCCTTCTTCCATACCTTGACCCGCACCACGCCGCTCATGTCCGCTGCCACGTCGACGCGCGACTTGAGCGTGTACCAGGCCCCTGCCGTCCACGAGAACGGCGCGGTCTCCTTGATCCGCTCCATGTTGGAGCTGACCTCGATCTCCTGATGGTTGCCCTTGAGCTCGATCAGGTAGTTCTGGTGGATCACTCCCGCGCTCGACATCGTCCGGCGGTTGCCGTCGGAGAGGATGTCGATCTGCATGGTGTAGCCCGACAGCTCCGGGCTGTTCAAGTACACGTACGAGCGCATGAAGAACGGGTTGTCGAGGAGCTTGGCCAGCACCTTGTTGCCGCCCCGGTCCCGAACCTCCCATTTCTTGAAACCGCCGAGCCAGAACGAGGGCGGCTGCGCGATCTTGACTCCCGCCTCGGTCGGATGCGGCGTCGACAGGTCGAAGCCCTCGAAGTCCTCGAGGTAAGGAAGCAGCGGCAGCACCCGCACCCGCGCGCTACCCTCGACGCCGTTGCCGGCCGCGGTCAGCACTCCCGAACCGGGCTTGCCGCCGTCGGGCACGCTCAAGCGATTGTCGTCATCGACCTTGCAGGAGAGAGGCGGGTTGCTGGTCCACTTCACTCCCGAGTCGAGGGCGCCGACGCGGAAGCCGTTGGCGTCGAGAACTCGCACCTCCATCGGGATCGATTCTCCGGGATGCACCATGAAGTCGCCGGGAACGATCTGCAGCCTCGCGGGCGGTCCGGTCTTGTCCGCCGCGACCGGGCGAACTTCCTCGTGGCGGCCGAAGCAGTACAAGCCGCCGGTGGTGTGCACGTAGATCCGGCCGTTGCAGATCGCCGGCGCCCCAAGGCAGTTGCCGGCAAGCTGCACCTGACAGAGGATCTCGGGTCCCTGGTCGTTGGGACGGACGATGAAGAACGAGCCGTTGTTCATCGGCACGTACAGCTTGCCGTCGCCGTACGCAGGCGAGGCGTGGATCTGATCGGACGCGAGCTTGTGCTCCCAGTACACCTTGCCGTCGCCGGCGCCGACGCACAGCAGCTCGCCGGTCTGCGTCGTCTGGTACACCCGATCGCCGACCAGGATCGGGCTGCTGGAGAATGCGCTGTGCGGCGTGCGCCAACGCTCCGCGCCCGGCTCCAGCAGCGCCGTCGCTTTCTCCTGCGGCTTGGGCGGTGCATCGACGTCGATCGCGAGCAGGCGCCCGATCTCGGAGGTGTCCATGTTCTCCGAGCCGTGGCTCGCGATCAGCAGATTCCTGTACAGCACGGGCGAGGTGCAGATCCCGCCGTTGCAGGTCCGGAACCGCCACAGCGGCTCGCCGGTCATCACGTTGATGCACACCAGGTTGCCGCAGCCGGTCCCGGCGTACAGGACGCGCTTGCCTTCGTGCCACGAGAGCACCGGAGTCGAATACGGGCTGTCGACCGGCTCGATGCCGGGGGAAGAGGTCCAGACGTGCCGGCCGGTCCGCTTGTCGAAGGCGTAGAACCGGTTCGCGGCCGGTCCCTGCGGTCCCCAGTGCGCCGTGATCATGTGAACGATTGAGAGGTCGCCGTCGATCACCGGCGAGCCGATGCGGCCGTTGGGAAAGCTGATCCGCCCGAGCTCGTTCATCAGATTGTGCCGCCACAGCTCATTGCCGCCGGGGCTCAAGCAGACCAGGGTCGCCGCGCAGTTGAGCAGGTGGACATTGCCCGTGTCGCGGTCGATCGTCGGGGCGCCGATGCTGTAGCGGTCGTAGACGATGTCGGTGAACAGGTCGTTGTAGCCGCGTTCCCACAGGACCTCCCCGGAATTCTCGTCGAGGCAGACCAGGTACTCGCGCAGGTCCTTGCCCTCGCCGCGGTAGCCGAAGGCGTAGATGCGTCCGTTTCCGATGACCGGCGTGCCGCGACCGGCGAGCGGCAAGGTCCACAGGTGGTTCTCACCGTCGACGACGACGTGGTCGATCAATCCGGTTTCGCTCGACACTCCGCACTGATCGGGTCCCCGCCAGCTCAGCCACTCGTGACGCGTGACCTGGAACGCGACGGCGTGCGGGCCAGGGACGGCCGAGCAACACAGCACCAGCAGGAAGGAGTGCGCACGACCCAGCGCGGCGAGGCGCGGTGTGCTTCCCGGAATCGGTGTGTTCATGAGCGCCACTCCTCCATCTCGCAGCCCGCCCGACTCTCGATTCAGAGAATCGGGCCCAGCACTATAGCCGCACGTGATACGCCTCCGGCTCGGACGACGTCCCGCTTCGGGGTTAGAAAATCACGCCGACGGACACGCCGAAGAAGCGCGGAGTGCCGCTCTCACCGATGAAAAAGGTGGGATCCGCCGGATTGAACTGGAACGCGATCGGGATGTACTCCTCGTCGAACGCATTGTTCAGAAACGCCTCGACCCGCACCCGCGGGCTCGAGAGTCCGACGCGGAAGTTGAACAGCTCGTAGCTCTCGCGCTCGAGGTTGCTGGCGTCGTAGAAGTACGGCCCCACCCGGAAGTAGTCGCCGCGGACGTACGCGCGCCAGTCGCCGCAGCAGGGATGCGAGTACATCAGGCCGAGGTTGCGCGTGGTCTCGGGCGCGAACGGCAGGCGGTTGCCGCTGTCGTCGATGCCGAACGAGTCGACGAACTCGTCGAACTCGGTGTCGGCGTAGCCGTAGCCGGCGATGACGTCGACGCCGGACCAGGGACGTGCGACGACTTCGACCTCGACGCCCTTGCTGGTCGACTCTCCGGCGTTCTCGACCCGCCCGCCGGCCGCAGGGTCGAACACGGTGAGCTGCATGTCCTCCCAATCGACGTAGAACAGAGTGGCGTTGACCAGCAGACGATCGCCGAAGCAAGTCGCCTTCTCGCCCAGCTCGTAGGACAGGGCGCTCTCGGGTCCGAACGCGAACTGGCCGGCGGACGCGGCGTTGTTGTAGCCGCCCGCCTTGAAGCCTTTCGCCACCCGCGCGAAGGCCATCAGGTCGTCGGTGAACCGGTAAGCGACCGCCCCCATCGGCGACCACTCGTCGTACACGTCGCTCTCGCGCGTGGTGACGTCGAGCACCGTGAACCCGCCGGTCTCGAAGGTGTGGTTGATCGTGGCGCGCTTGCTCTCGTAGTCGTAGCGCAGGCCCGCCGAGAGATCGAGGTCCTCCCACAGCGTGACCGTCACCTGTCCGAACGGCGCCGTGCCGAAATCGTCGAAGTCGCCTTCGGTCGTGTCGACACCCACCTGCGCGGGGTCGAAGAAGATCCCCGCGCCGCCGGGACGAAAATCGACCGACGGCATGCGCTCGGAGTCGGAGACGAAGGTGTGCAGCCCGACCAGCCAGCGCAGGCTCGCGTCGTCGGCGAGGCGGACCGACTCACCGTCCTTCGAGGACAGGTGGATCTCGTGGTTCAAGTAGTTCTGCGACTCCTCCGTGTGGCGACGGATGCCATCGATCGGAGTGAAGTCGAAGTCGGTGGTCTCGTCGACGTCCCAGGCGACGAACGACAGCGCGTTGGTCATCAGGGCGTGGTCGGTCAGGTGGTCCCAGACGAGCGAGCTCGAGTACAGGTCACGGGTGTTCTCGCCCTCGAAGTCCTGGTTGACGCGGTGCGGCCTCTGGCGCAGCGCGCGGATGTCGTTCAAGGCGAACGGGCCGTCGTCGGCGCCCTCGCCGTACAGCACCAGGCGGAATGCGTCGCGGTCGTTCGGAGTGAAGACGAGCTGGCCGCGGCCGAAGACCGAATTGCGCTCGTCGATGCGATTCCCGGTGAAGTCGTTCTTGGTGAAGCCGTCGCGGCTCGAGAACAACCCCGAGATTCCCAGGCCGAGCTGGTCCTCGACCAGCGGCCCCGACGTGGAGATCGAAAGCTCCTGCCAGTCGTAGCTGCCGGCCGAGACCGTCGCTTCTCCGCGGGCCACATCGGTCGGCACCCGCGTGTGGTAGTGGATCAACCCACCGAGGGAGTTGCGCCCGTACAAGGAACCCTGCGGACCCCTCAGGAACTCGATGCTCTCGACGTCGAGCAGCGGGATCGAGCTCGAGCTGACGCTGAGCTGCGGAACGCCATCGATGTAGGTCGTCACTGCGGGGTCGCCCTGGCCCGAGCCGATGCCGCGAAGGGAAGGAAAGCTGAGGCGGCGGGCGGTGAACTCGTTGATGAAAAGGTTGGGAACGAAGAACGACAGGTCCTTGACGCTGCGCGCTCCGGCGTCCCGGATCTGCTCCTCGTCGAACACCGCGACGCTCTCGGGGACCTCCTGCTGCAGCTCGTCCCATTTGCGTGCCTTGACGTGCACGGGCCTCAGAGTGAAAAGGTCGTCTCCGTCCTCCGGTGCCGGAGCTGTTTCCTGCGCCGTCTCCTCTCCCGCGACCGCCGTCCCCGGCTCCTTCTCCTGGCCGGGAACGAGGCTTGCAGTCATCGCGGCAAACGGCGCCGCCATCCAGAACAGGACATTCCTCCCCTTCCTCGAGCGTTCGATCATCTTCTCCTCGCTGCTGCCTGGCCCGAATCGTGCCAGAAGGTCGGGCTAACTATCTGTTTTCATACGCCGGCCGATCGAGCGATGTTGGCCTTGGAAACGACGACCCCCAAAGCTCCATGCAACCCGAGCCTGCGCCGATGAGCATGAGCCGCCGCCGGCCGTCAGGAATCGCGTGCCTCCACGACCTTGGTGCGACTATTCCCTGGCCGCTCCGGAAGCCGTCTTTGCCGAGTGGTCCAGGCACACGAGCTGGCCATGGTTGTTGCGGATGTAGATGCAGCCGTCGCACAACACCGGAGGCGTCCAGTACACGCCGCCGTCCAGCACCTTCTCGCGATTGAGCGCCTTGAACTCGGACGGGCTCGCCTCGGCGATCAACAGCTCGCCCTTCCCGCTCGCGACGATCAGCTTGCCGTCGGCGAGGGTGAGGGCGCCCTTGCCCGTGTCGCGCTCGCGCCACTTCTCGTTGCCCTGAAGGTCGATGCACTTGAGGACGTTGTCGTCGAAGCCGTACAGGTGGTCCAGGTACAGCACGCAGCCCGACATGTGGTTGCGCATCACCTTGCTCTCCCAGACCACCTTGGCTTTCTTGCCGGTGAAGTCCACCAGCGCGCAGCCGCGGTTGTAGCCCGAGGAGATGAATACCTTGCTGCCGAGCGCGATCGGCGTCGCGGCGTTGATGTTGTACTGGGTTTCCCAGGGATGGCGCGCGACCTCCTCGCCGGTCTTGCGCTCGAGCACGACCAGGCCTGTGCGATTGAACACCGCCAGGCACGGCTGGCCCTCCAGGTCGAACGCGGTCGCCGTCGCGTACGCGTCACCGTAGTCCTTGTCGGTCTTCCATAGCACCTCGAGGCTCTTCTTCTTGACCGCGACCACCCGGCCGACGTTGAGGACGACCATGTCCTCCAGGACCAGCGGCGAAGCGGCGAACCCCCACGTCCCGGGAACCGCTTTCCATTCGTCCGCGAGCTTCTTCTCGACCAGCACCTTGCCGTCTTCCGCGTTCAGGCAGAACAACTGTCCTTCACGCTCCAGCGAGTAGACGACGTCGCCGTCGATCGAAGGCGTCACCAGCGACCCGCCCTCGTGCGCCTCCTTCCAGATCCTGCAGGGGAAGCGGTGCGTCCAGATCTCGCCGCCGTCCTCGACGTCGAGACAGTAGATCGTGTCCTCCCCGGCATCGACGTCGTGGCCGTGCGTGTACAGCTTTTCGTCCGCGATCACGACCGAGGAGTAACCCAGACCCACGCTCGCTTCCCATTTCTTCGCCCCCTTGACCTTCCAGTCCTTCTCGGAGGAGACGTTGGTGCGGTCGGGGCCGCGCCACTGCGGCCAGTCGCTCACCACGGCCGGAATTGAGAGCACGCTGAGGGTCAGGATCGAGGGCTGCAAAATCATGATTTCACCTGTGAAAGGAGATCGTTCGGGTCGCTCCCCCTGGGCGCCAGAAGGAGCGACCTAACGGCCCAAGAGTTTGTCAAAAAAAGTGGCGAATGCGGCAAGGGTCTGAGTCTTTGATCGCTCCGAGACTGGCCCGTCTCCACACTCTTCCGCCCGGTACCAACGATTCCTGATGAGGACCGTTAGCATTTCGTCCGGAACAGTCCGTCCTCCCGCCGCTCCTCGGAGACATCCGTGCCCGTCCACCTCATCGCCTTCAAGTTCCTGCTCCTCTTCAGCTCACCGGCAGGCGAGGGGCCCAGGGGCTGGACGGACTTCCGGGGCCCGGCGACCGACGGACATGCGGGCAAGGCCACCATCCCGCTTCAGTGGAGCGAGAACAACAACGTCCTCTGGAAGACGGCCATCCACGACCACGGTTGGTCGACGCCGGTGGTCGACCAGGGTCGGATCTTCATCACCACCGCGACCGACGACGGCAGGAAGATGTCCCTGTTGTGCGTCGATGCCAAGAACGGCCGGGTCCTCAATGATCAGGAGATCTTCGCGGTCGCGAAGCCACAGCCCAAGCACCCGCTGAACAGCTACGCCTCGCCCTCACCCGTCGTCAACGACGATCACGTATTCGTGCACTTCGGGACCTACGGGACCGCCGGCTTCGACGCGGAGTCATTCGAGAAGGTGTGGGAGCGACGCGACCTCAAGATCGACCACATCGCCGGGCCCGGCTCCTCGCCGATCCTCTACCAGGACCTGTTGATCCTGCACTTCGACGGCGGCGACCGCCAGTTCGTCATCGCCCTCGATCAGGAGAGCGGCGAGACGGTCTGGGAGACCGAGCGTTCGACCGACTACGGCAAGCTGGTTCCCGACTTCCGCAAGGCCTACAGCACGCCGATCGTGATCGAGGTCGGCGGCAAGCCGCAGCTCATTTCCTGCGGAGCGCAGCGGGCGTTCGCCTACGACCCGGACACCGGCGACGAGATCTGGAGCCTGCGCTACGAGGGATTCTCGATGTCCTCGAGGCCGGTGTTCAGTGACGGCATCGTGTACCTCAACACCGGCTTCAACGTGCCTTCGCTGATGGCGGTGCGCGTCGACGGCATGAACGACGTCACCGACTCCCACGTCGCCTGGCGCTACAACAAGAACATGCCGACGATGCCTTCGCCCGTGCTGGTCGACGGGCGGCTGTTCGCGATCAGCGACGCCGGGATCTTGAGCTGCCTCGACGCCAAAACCGGCGAGCGCATCTTCCGCGAACGGGTCGAGGGCGAGTATTCCGCCTCGCTGCTTGCCGCCGACAGTCGCATCTACATGTTCAACCGCGAAGGCCTTTCGACCGTCATCGCCGCCGCCCCGGAATTCCAGGTTCTCGCCCAGAACCGCCTCGACGACGGCTTCATGTCCTCGCCCGCGGTGGTCGGCGACACGCTCTTCCTGCGCACCAAGACCCACCTCTACCGCATCGAAGAGCCAGCTGCCAAGACTCCAGGGAGCTGACCCCCGTGCCGCCGTCGGTGAAGCAGTGAGCAACCTCGTCATTCCCGCGAAGGCGGCAATCCAGGAGCCTTCGCCTTCACGAATCTGGATTCCCGCTTTCGCGGGAATGACGGTCACGGAGGCCTTCGTGGGAATGACGGCCCATCGAGGCACCCGACGCGGTCCGGTCAGCAACGCTGAGGCTGTCCAAGACTCGCGAGGGGCCTCTTGAGGTCTCATGACGCTACGCGTTATTATCGGGACTCGCCATGATTCGAGGCTTCCGAGACTCGGAGACCGAACGAGTCTTCCGTCGACTCGGGTCGCGAAAGCTGCCACCTGATGTCGCCCGGTCGTCTCTTCGCAAGCTACTTCTGCTCGATGCCGCGGTGTCGCTTGACGACCTTCGTATCCCACCGGGGAATCGCCTGGAACGGCTCGCGGGGAATCGGGCGGGGCAACACAGCATTCGAGTGAACGATCAGTGGCGAATCTGCTTCAAGTGGCGGGACGGAGGTGCAGAAGACGTCGAGATCGTCGATTACCACTGATCTGGAGATTTGAGATGGCACGACGCAAGATCGCCCCAATTCATCCCGGAGAGCTGCTTGCAGAAGAGTTCCTCGGCCCTCTGGGGATCTCTCAGTACCGTTTGGCAAGAGATCTCAAGGTGCCTCCGCGCCGCATCAACGAGATTGTCCTCGGAAAGAGAAGAATCAGTGCAGATACCGCGCTGCGTCTCTCCCGCTATTTCGGAACCTCGGACGAGTTCTGGCTGAACCTGCAGGCCCGGCATGACCTGGAGGTCGAACGGGACCGTCTCGGCAAGAGACTGAAGAGTGAAGTCGCTCCACTCAAAAGGACCGGGTGAGGCACCGTCATTGGAGCAGGAACCGCCGACCGTCCCGGAAGACTAGATCCGCAAGATCAAGGTCCCCGAGACCATCAAGGAAGGGCGTACGGTGTTTTCGGCTCGATGAGGATGTCGTAGAGTTCCGCTTCCCGGTTGAGTGCCGGCAGGCAGGGACCGGCTGCAGGGCATCGATATCGACCAGCGCATGATCCGGAAGGAGCTCCCTCTCATGAAGATTCGAATGACTGCGGCCGTTCTTCTCTCGTCGTTCTCCGTAGCGAGCGGGCAGGTCCTCACCGGGCTCGTCTTCGAGGACATCGATCGGGACGGCGTGCACGACCCGGGAGAGCCCGTTCTCCCCGACGTTCCCGTGATCCTGTACGGTGCCGACGGCAGCGTGGACGTGCAGACGCTGACGGATGCGAACGGCATCTACTCGTTCAACGCGGGGACGGGAGCAGAGTACGTGCTCGACCTCAAGCCGGGTGCGGAGCTGCGCATGTCGTTCCAGGACCTTGGCGCCGATCCGGATCCGATCCCCGACTTTCCGCAGGGACGCAGGCGCCCCGGCGTCCTTCAGAATCTCGTCGAGAACCTGCGGCTCTCGAGCCCGGCGGCCCCGATCGTTCACGTGGCTCTCGGAGACTCGATCGCATACGGTTTCAATCTGTGCGACTCGCCGAGCGGGCAGAACGACTACGTGACTCCATTCACCGGCCGGCTCGATGCCGCCGGATCCGCGAGCCTCGACAAGCTCGCGGTCCTTGGTCAGGAGACGCGGGATCTGCTCGATGCCGGAAACTCCGGGAGCCTGTACGCGGCCATCCAGCGCAGCGCCGACCTCGTGACCATCTCGATCGGCGGGAACGACTTCTTGAGCTCCGACGGAAACGAGGCTGCCACCGCTGCCAACCTGGTCGCCGCGCGCCAGAATCTGCAGGAAATCCTGTCGACGCTGGTGAGCAGGCTTCCGTACGCCGACATCGTGCTCAACACCGTCTACGACAACGAAGATGGCGACGACTCTTTCCACAATCGCTGGGGACCGATCTGGAACCAGGCGCTCCGGGACGTCGCCTGGGGACAGCGCCGGCGGATCGGCATCGCGGAGATCTGGCCGGACTACTCCCACCTTGACCCCGCGACCAACACCAAGCTGGGAGAGATGGACCTCATCTGCTGGTTCTTCGGGCTGGACGCCATCCATCCCACGAGGACGGGCTACGACCTGCACGAGCACAAGCTCTGGCAGGGCGCCGGCGGACTGCAGATGGCTGCGGGCAGCCAGGAGCGCAACTTCGGATACCTGCGAAAGATGGCGACGCGCTTCCCGACGCAGTACTTCGACGTCAACGGCGGCGCCACGCAGGAGACGGAAGCATTCATGGAAGACGGCGTCGGCGCTCAGATTCCCGCGGGGAACCAGGAGCTGCGGCTCCAGGGGTTCGACGCGACTCCGCGCGGACTCCTCCATCAGGTCGTGGTCAACGTTCGCTACCGGACCACGGCTTCACCGAACGACGACTACTACCGCTTCGAGGCTTCCGTCGACGGCACTTACTCCGCCCCCGGAAGCAGCTCGTCCACCTGGAACACCCGCGTTCCGATCGTGGGCTCCTCCGGGATCGGAGCGCCGGTCCTGGCGTACAAGGACCAGCCGGGGTGGAGAGAAGTGTCCGCACTGATTTCCAAGGGATCGGGAATCGACGGATCGCCCACGCTGACCTGGCAGGACCTCGCCACGCTGTCAGTGCGCGTCGTGAGCACTGCAGTGGGCTCCTCCGATCCGTTCGTCATCGAATGGGACGTGGCCTCGATCGATCTGTACGGAGTGCCGTCCTACCGGCTTCTCATTCGCGGCGAGCCGACGCCCGGAGGTACCTTGCAGTTCGACATCACCGGCAGGCAGGGCGATTCGGCGTGGCTGCTCGTCAGCCCCGCAACCGGCAACGTCCCCTTTCCCCCTTACGGAACCTTTCAGATCGACCTGTCGCACTTCCTCTTGATCGCGTTCGGGTTCGTGGGCCCGCAAGGCTCGTACACGCTCGAGCCCGCGATCCCCAACGACCCGAACCTCCTCGGGCTGACCGCCTACTTCCAGGCGCTGGTGATCGAGAACGCGCAGCAGAAGATCGGCGCCCTGACCAACCTCGCTTCGATCACGATCGAATGACCGCCGAAGAAACCGATGTCGAAGGAGGGTTGGGCGGTCCGGCGGCCTGATCGGGTAGTGGCGGCGTTGGCAATAGGGGGTAAGGCAGGATGAACTTTCGGTGGGACCCCAGGAAAGCGATCGCCAACGCCAGGAAGCACGGCGTTACCGTTCGCGAGGTGGCGACCATCTTGCGCGACCCTCTCTCCACCACGTTCCCGGACGTGGAGCATTCCCAGGACGAGCAACGGTACGCTACGATCGGGCTGTCGTCGGAGGAAAAGCTGCTGGTCGTCGCCCACACCGAACGCGACGATGAGATCCGAATCATCAGCGCACGGCGGGCAACGAAAGCAGAGCATCGGTTCTGTGAAGAAAAAACGTAAACCCCCTAGCGAGGAACTTCGGAAGGAGTACAACTTCGCCTCCATGGCAGGCGGCGTTCGCGGCAAATACATCGAGCGGCTTGCCGGTGGTGCGAACGTCGTCATCCTCGATGACGAAGTGGCGGCTGCTTTTCCCACCGATGCCGCCGTAAACGAAGCTCTTCGAGCCGTGCTGAGGGCGGCCGCAGTCGTCCGGCGCCAGAAGAAGTCGCCCAACAAGCCGCTGCAGCCGACGGGCTCCGCGCGCCGCTGAGCGGCAAGGCGTTCGACCGACTACGGCTGGTTGGCTCCGGGCTTCTCCATGACTGAAGCACGCGCGGCCTCGATGGGTTCGCCCCTGTCGTCCAGATCGATGTCTGGTGGACTTGAGTTCGTTGCCTTTGTCTTCCGACGCGCCAGTCGGGGGGAGTCCCGGGAGCACCGTGCGCCATCCGACTTCGCCTTGATGCAGGAACTCCTTGCACGCTTGCGCAGCATCAACCATATGGACGGTTCAGGACTTTGTGGCACGACTTCGCCCGAGAGCTCCGCAAGGGGCTGAGGACCTGCTCTCCTCTCTGCTCTGGAGGGTGGAAGCAAGGGGGGGTAGTCTCTGGACTGCTGTGCGCCCCGAGGCCTCCCGGCCGATGGTTGGAATGGGAAGTCCCTCGGGTTTCGTAGGTGGAGATCTTGCCGATGAAGCGATCGACCCCTGGTGGGAGGATGGGTGTGTTGCGGAGGAGAATCGAGTGCTGGACCTCCCGACGGGAATTCTTGCATGTTGGAGTCGTAGCGGGTCTGGGGCTCACCCTCGGGGACCTGTTCCTTGCAGAGGCGCGGGCGCTCGAGGCCAACAAGGGGCGCAAGATCGCCGCCAAGGCCAAGTGTGTGATCCACATCTTTCTTCCGGGCGGGATGGCCCATCAGGAGTCGTTCGACCCCAAGCCCTTCGCCCCGGTCGAGTACCGCGGGCCGTTCCAGTCGGTCGCCACCAGGATCCCGGGCGTGCACTTCTGCGAGCTGTGGCGGCGGACCGCGGAGGTCGCTGACAAGCTTGTCATCTGCCGCACTCTCACCCATGGGGAGGCGGCTCACGAGCGCGGAACCCACAATCTTTTCACGGGTTATCGGCCGAGCCCCGCGATCCAGTACCCGAGCATCGGCAGCGTCATCGCCCATGAGCTTGGGCCGGCCACCGAGCTGCCGCCCTACGTCTGCATCCCCGGCCAGCCCAACACCTACGCGGGCAGCGGTTACCTGAGCCCCGCGTACGGACCCTTCAGCCTGGGCAGCGACCCCGCGCAGAACGGGTTCCAGGTGCGCGATCTCGCGCTGCCTGCCGACGTCGAGCCGCTGCGCTTTGCAAGGAGGCAGAGGCTTCTTGAGACCGTCGACGCGCACTTCAAGACGCTCGAGAGCTCCGATGCTCTGGACGCGATGGATTCGTTCTATCAGCGCGCCTACGCGCTCCTCAGCTCCGACAACGCGCGTCGCGCCTTCCGACTCGAGGAGGAGAACGACGCCACACGCAACGAGTACGGAAGGACCGAGGCCGGCGCGCGCATGCTGCTGGCGCGGCGCTTGATCGAAGGCGGAGTGCGCTTCGTGTCTCTGGTCACCGGCGGCTTCGATTTCCACGACCGCATCCGCGACGGCATGGGACGGGTCGTCCCGCCGATCGACCAGGCTCTCGCTGCGCTGATCCGGGACCTCGAACAGCGCGGCCTGCTCGAAACGACTTTGGTGATGGTGACGACCGAGTTCGGCCGCACCCCCAAGATCAACCCGACCGAGGGCCGCGACCACTGGCCGCGGGTCTTCAGCATCCTGCTCGCCGGCGGCGGCCTCAAGAGAGGCTGCGTGTACGGCAACTCGGATGCCACCGCGAGCGACGTCGAGTCGGACCCGTTGACGGTGGAAGAGCTGGCCACCACCGTTTACCACCAGATGGGAATCGACGGCGAGAAGGAGCTGATGGCCCCAGGCAACCGGCCGATCGAGATCGTCAAGGACGGCACCGTCGTCCAGGCGCTGGTGAGTTGACCCGGCGATGGATCAACCTCCAAGGCGAGATCCTGTCGCCGTTTCTTCAATGGTTCGAGGTGGCATGACGAACACTCAGCGCAACGCCAGAGAAGGGTCCGGGAGATCGGCTCCTCGGTTCCTGATCGCGCTTGCTCTGCTTCTGGCCTCGCCCGACCCTGCTCTCGCCGAATCTCCCGAGCTTCACCGCGTGATCCCGCAGGGGGCGCAGCGCGGTACGACAGCGACCGTCCAGCTCCAGGGAGTCCGACTGGGCGACACGATGGAGGCATTGTTGTTCACTCCCGGGTTCGCGGTGGAGGAGATCAAGCCCCTCAACGACAACGCGGTCGAGATGAGACTTTCCGTCGCCGCCGATTGCGCCCTGGGAGAGCACTCCCTGCGCCTGCGCACGAGCTCGGGCCTCTCCGAGCTGCGCACCTTCTGGGTGAGCCAGTTCCCGATCGTCCAGGAGACCGAGCCCAACAGCCTGTTCGACCAGGCGCAAGGGATCTCGATGAACGTCACGGCCTCTGGCGTCATCACCAACGAGGACGTCGACTTCTTCAAGGTGAGCGCAAAGCAAGGCGAGCGGATCAGCGCCGAGGTCGAGGGCATGCGCTGCGGGGTAGCGCTGTTCGACCCCTACGTCGCCATCCTCGACTCGCGGCGATTCGAGCTCTCGGCGAGCGACGACTCGGCGCTCCTCCTGCAGGACGGGATCGCCTCGATCGTCGCGCCAGAGGACGGCGACTACGTGATTCAGGTCCGCGAGAGCGCCTACGGCGGCAACGACGCGTGCAGCTACCGCGTTCACGTCGGCGGGTTTCCGCGGCCGCGAGTCGTCTACCCGCCGGGTGGCAAGGGCGGCACCGAGCTCAAGGTCACCTTCCTTGGCGACGCCGCGGGTCCGTTCGAAGGGACGATCAAGCTCCCCGAGATCAAGGTCGACCCGGAGAATCCATTCGCTCCGTACATCTCCTTCGGACATCGCATTCTTCCCGAGCAGGCGCCGTGGTTCTCACCCTCGCCGGTCGTCGTTCGCGCGTCCGCGTTCGATGACGTCAGCGAGCAGGAGCCCAACAACGCCCGCGACCAGGCGACTCTGTGCGCGCTGGGCGTTCCCTTCGGATTGAACGGCATCGTCGACCGCGCGGGCGACGTCGACTACTTCCGCTTTCACGCCGCCAAGGGCCAGGCCTTCAACGTGCGCGCCCACGCCAAGTCGCTGCGCTCGAGCCTCGACAGCGTGCTGTGGCTCGAGAACGCCGGGGGCGGAGTGCTCGCCTACAACGACGACAGCGGAGGCCTCGACGGCGCCTTCGACTTCACCGCGCCGGAGGACGGCGACTACTTCATCGGAGTGCGCGACCACCTGAACAAGGGCGGCCCCGCTTCCGTGTACCGCGTCGAGCTGCGGGTGATCGGACCCTCGCTCAATGTCAACCTGCAACGCTTCGGGCGCGACTCGCAGGCGCGCCAGGTGATCGCCGTGCCGCGCGGCAACCGCTACGCCGCGGTCGTCCGCGCCAATCGCGCAAGCTTCGCCGGAAAGGTCATCCTCGAGCCGGTCGGACTGCCCGCGGGAATGACTGCGACGCTTCCCGAGATTGCGGGTTCCGTCAACGAATGCGTCGCCCTGTTCGAGGCCGCCGCGGACGCGCCTCTCTCGGGAGCGCTCGCCGGCCTGCAGGCGCGCTGCGACGAGGTGCAGCCCAAGGTGACGGGCAGCTACCGCTACTCGGTCGAGCTCGTCGTCGGCGAGCCCAACCAGACCGTGTACTACCGGCGCGGGCTCGACAAGCTCGCGGTCGCGGTGACCCGGGAAGCACCGTTCCGCCTCGAGGTCGAGGCGGCGCCGGTGCCCCTTGTCCAGAACGGCTCGATGAACCTCAAGGTGAGCGCCCAGCGCAGCGAGGGATTCGTCGCGCCGATCTTGCTGCGCATGCTGTGGAATCCCCCCGGCGTCGGGTCGAGCCCGACGGTGACGATCAACGGCGACCAGAGCGAGGCCTTGTATCCGGTCAACGCGGCGGGCAACGCCGAGTGCCGCTCCTGGCAGATCGCGATCCTCGGAGAGGCCGACACGCCCTCGGGTCGGGTGCTGGTCTCCACTGGGCTCACCACGCTCACGGTGGCGCCGCCGTTCCTCGAGCTGAAGATCGAGATGGCGGCGATCGAGCAGGGGAAACCCGGCAGCGTCCTGTGCACGCTGACGCACCATCAGGCGTTCGAAGGCAAGGCGCGCGCGGTTCTCTACGGTCTGCCGCACCTGGTGACGACGCAGGTTTGCGAGCTCACCAAGGACGACACGCAGCTCGTTTTCCCGATCCAGTCGGACCCGACGAGCCCTGCCGGCAAGCATCAGCAGCTCTTCTGCCAGTTGTTCGTGCCTCAGAACGGCACCGAGATCCTGCACAACCTCGGTCATTACGGCGTGCTACGGATCGACCCGCCACCGCCGCCGGAGACCCTGGCCGCCGCTCCGCCGCCACCTCCCACGCCCGCGCCTGCCGCGCCCGACCAGCCCGCGCCGAAGCCTCTCACTCGGCTCGAGCAGCTCCGACAGCAGGCCCAGCAGGGGGGAGGACAGAAATGAGGATCGGCGTTGCACCAGGAGGCTTCGGCCGTCATTCCCGCGAAAGCGGGAATCCAGGGTCTTGCACCCGCCCGCCGCAAAGGAGCTGGATTCCCGCGTTCGCGGGAATGACGATCACACCTGGATCGGTACTTTCAGGGTTCATGCAGCGGCTGTCGATGGCGGCAGTGTTCCTCGGCGGCGACAGCGACTTCGATTCGATCGAGGTGTTCCCGAGAAACCTGAAGCTCGAGGGCCAGAGGGACCGGCAGTCGATCGTGGTGCAGGCGACGCGCACCGACGGCGTCACGGCCGACCTCACCGCGGACTCTGAGATCTCCGTCGCGGATCCCACCTGTGCCCGCGTCGAGGGCAACGTTCTATTCCCGCTGCGCGACGCCGAGACCACGGTGATCGTCCATGCAGGTGCGCGCTCCTTCGCCGTGCCGCTCTCGATCCGAGGAACGGGTGCCCCCTCTGTGACCAGCTTTCGCCTCGACGTGACGCCGGTGTTGATGAAGGGCGGCTGCAATCAAGGGAGCTGCCACGGTTCAGCTCGCGGCCAGGACGGCTTCCATCTTTCTCTGTTCGGGTACGACCCGGCCGGTGACTACCACGCGATGACGCGCGAGCTCGCGGCCCGGCGCATCAACCTCGCCATCCCCGAGGAAAGCCTGCTGCTCGAGAAGCCCCTCGGGAAAGTGCCGCACACGGGAGGGACGCGTTTTCCCGAGGACAGCGACCACTACCGAACTCTGCTCTCCTGGCTCGAGTCGGGCTGCCCGGACGATCCTGCGACGGTTGCCCAGCCGACCTCGATCGAGCTCGCGCCCCCCTCTGCGGTCCTCGAGGACGACGGCTCCACCCAGCAGCTCGCCGTGAGAGCGCACTACTCGGACGGCACCGACCGCGACGTCACTTCGCTCGCGGTGTTCCTCAGCAGCAACGACGCCAGCGCCAGCGTCTCCCCTCAGGGGTCGATCAAGTCGGGAATGCGCGGCGAGGCGTTCGTGATGGCAAGGTTCTCCACGGTCACGGTCGGAGTTCCGGTGATCGTCGTGCCCAAGGACATGCCCTTTCAGTGGATCGCTCCTCCCGGCTCAAGCTACATCGACGAGCTGATCGACCAGAAGCTCAAGAAGCTGCGGGTCAATCCCTCCGGCCGGTGCAGCGACGAGACGTTCCTGCGCCGCGCCTTCCTCGACATCGTCGGAGTGCTGCCGTCGCGCGCCGAGTTCGAGAGTTACCTGTCCGATGCTTCCGAGGACAAGCGGGCCCGCCTGGTCGATGACCTCCTGTCGCGCAAGGAATTCGCCGAGCTGTGGGTGATGAAGTTCGCCGAGCTCCTGCAGATCCGCACCGACGACGCCAACAAGGTGAGCTACAAGGCGACCTTGCAGTACTACCTGTGGCTGCAGGAGCGCATCGCCCGCAACGTGCCGTTCGACCAGATCGTGCGCGAGCTCCTGTCCGCGAGCGGCGGCACCTTCACCAACCCGGCGACGAACTACTTCCAGATCGAGCGCGACCCGCTCAAGATCGCCGAGAACTGCGCGCAGGTGTTCATGGGAATCCGCGTGCAGTGCGCCCAGTGCCACAACCATCCGTTCGACCGCTGGACGATGAACGACTATTACGGATTCGCCGCGTTCTTCGCGCAGATCGGCCGCAAGGAGGCCGAGGATCCGCGCGAGACCATCGTGTTCAACAGCGGCGGCGGCGAGACCGCGCACCCGGTCACCAAGCAGGCGGTGCCGCCCAAGTTCATGGGCGGAGAACGCGTGGACCTGAAGGGCCGCGATCGGCGCGAGTGGGTGGCGGAGTGGCTGACCTCCCCCGACAACGCGTTCTTCTCGAGAAACCTCGCCAACATCGTCTGGGCGCACTTCTTCGGGCAGGGAATCGTCGAGCCGGTCGATGACGTCCGCGTCAGCAATCCGCCGTGCAACGAGCCCCTCCTCTCCGAGCTCGCCCGCAGGTTCACGGAATACCGCTACGACTTCAAGCAACTCGTCCGGGACATCTGCACGTCGCGCACCTACCAGCTCGCGACCGCGACCAACGAGACCAACGCTCTCGACCCGCGCAACTTCTCGCACGGACCCATCCGGCGCATTCGCGCGGAAGTGCTGCTCGACTCGATCAGCCAGGTGACCGACACCCCCAACAAGTTCCGTGGCCTGCCGCTCGGTGCGCGCGCGGTGCAGATCGCCGACGGCAACGTCGGCAACTACTTCCTGTCCACGTTCGGGCGCGCCACCCGCGAGACCGTGTGCTCGTGCGAGGTCAAGATGGAGCCCAACCTGTCGCAGGCCCTGCACCTCTTGAACGGTGAGAACAGCCACGCGCGCGTGCGCGACGGCGGGCTCGTCAAGCGACTGGTCGAGGCCGGAAAGTCGCCGGCGGAGGTTCTGGAGGAGCTGTTCATCCGCTGCTTCGCGCGCCGGCCGACAGAGGAGGAGAAGACCGAGCTCCTCGCGCAGGCGGCCGACCCGGCCGAGATGCAGAGCACGCTGGAGGACACGTTCTGGGCGCTGCTCAACTCCAAGGAGTTCGTTTTCAATCATTAGGGGAGAGGTGAAGGCAGGATGCACCTTTCGAGATGGCCGCGGGGACGCAAGGTTGGCGAGCAACGCAGAAGCGACGGAAATCGGGCGCTAGACTAGTACGCGTATGCACAAGACGTTACAGGAGACAGGCCGTGAAATTCCGGGTCTTGATCGAAGAGGATGAAGACGGAATGTTCGTCGCTGAAGTTCCGTCGCTGCCGGGCTGCATCTCGCAGGGAAAGGCCCGTGAAGAGGCCCTGCAAAACGTGAGAGAAGCCATCGCGGGCTTCTTGGAAAGTCTGCAAGCCCATGACGAACCGATTCCGCCGCCCATCGGCGAAGAGGTAGTGGATGTCGCAGTGTGAGTGAGCTCCCTCGAGTCTCAGGGCGTGAGGTCGTTACAGCACGTGCCAAGGTCGGTTATCAGTTCGACCGGCAGAAGGGAAGCCACATGATTCTCCGAAATCCGAATCCTCCGTTCCGGAGGATGGTCGTGCCGGACCACAAGGAAGTGGCCAAAGGGACCCTGCGCGCCATCATTCGGGAAGCCGGTCTGACGGTGGAAGGCTTTTCGGATCTGCTGGGTAGACGCGGCGTCTGACATGCAAACTCGCGGGACGCTCGATCGGAATGCGAGGTAAGCAAGTGAGGCAAGAGATCACGATTCTGGCCCTTCTGCTCCTCACGATGGGCGCGGGTGCGGCGGCGCAGGAAAAGGTGACGTACGACGACCAGGTGCGGCCGATCTTCGCGAGCCGCTGCCTCACCTGCCACAACCCCGACAAGCTCAAGGGCGGCCTGGACCTCTCGACCTATCCTTCCGTCATCAAAGGCGGCGGCAGCGGCGACGTGGTGATCCCCGGCGACCCGGACTCAAGCCGCATGTACCGGCTCCTCACCCACCAGGAGGAGCCGTTCATGCCGCCGCAGTCGGACATCCTGCCGAAGAAAAGCCTCGACCTCGTCAAGCGCTGGATCCAGGACGGGCTGCTCGAGAACGCGGGCAGCTCGGCGAAGAAATCGAAGAAGCCGAAGACGTCCGTGGCGCTGGGACAGATTGCCACGCGCGCCGCGGATGCGCCCCTGCCGATGCCGGACCACTGGCGCTTGCAGCCGTTCATCGTCACCAAGAGGGCCGCCGCCGTTGCCTCGATCGCCGCCAACCCGTTCTCGCCGCTGGTCGCCATCACCGGACAGAAGCAGGTCTTGCTGTACAACGCTCAGACTCTGGAGCTCGAGGGGATCGTGCCGTTCAGCGACGGCCAGCCGTTTTTCGTCACGTTCAGCTCCGACGGCGGTCTCCTCGTCGTCGCCGGCGGTCACAGCGCGCTCAAGGGCAAGGTGCACCTCTTCGACGTCGTGAGCGGCGAGCGCCTGAGCGAGATCGGCGACGAGTCCGACGTGGTCCTCGCGGCCGACTTGAGCGCCGACCGCCGCTTCGTTGCCCTGGGAGGTCCCGCAAAAGCGGTGCGCATCCACGCGACCGCCGACGGCAGCCTGGTCCACACCATCAAGAAGCACACCGACTGGGTGACAGCGGTCGACTACAGCCCCGACGGCGTGCTGCTCGCGACCGCCGATCGCGCCGGCAATCTGCACGTCTGGGAGACCGCGACCCGCCAGGAGTTCTACACCCTTCCGGGGCATACGGCCGCGATCACCTCGGTCTCGTGGCGCCCCGACTCCAACGTGCTCGCCTCCGCCAGCGAGGACGGCACCGTGCGGCTGTGGGAGATGATGAGCGGCCAGCTCGTCAAGTCGTGGCAGGCGCATGGCGGCGGCGTGCAGTCGGTGTCGTTCTCTAGAGAAGGAAGGCTGGTCACGACCGGCCGAGACCGCAACGTCTCGATCTGGAACGCGGAGGGCAACCTCGAACGAGTCGCGACCACGATGAACGAGATGGCGATGGAGGCCGTCTTCAGCGCGGACGGAACGCGCGTCCTTGCCGGAGACTTCGCCGGCGACGTGCGCGTGGTGCAGTGCGCCGACGGCAAGGACCTGGGCCTCGTGCCCGGCAATCCCCCGTCGATCGAGTCGCGGCTGGAGGCTCTGGCGCAGCGGCTCGCCGAAAACGACGCCGAGCGGCTCGCCAGGGAGGCGGCTCTCTCCGCGGCAGAGGAGACCGGCAGGGGGCCGCTCGATCAGCTCGCCACCGCGAAGGTTGAAGTCGATCGTCAGACCGCAGTGGTGCGCGAAGTCGAGGCAGAGGTCGCGGCTCTCGATGGCGAGCTCGCGCGGCTCGAACAGGAGAGAGCTGTCGCGCTCGCCGAGGCCCTTCAGCTCTCGGCTCAGCGCGAGCAGGCAGTCGGCGCAGCGGTGCGCGCGAAGGAGGCGGACGCGATCGCCCGCCTCGCCGGCGAGCAGATCACCGAGAACACCGCCTCCCGCGCGAAGGTGAACGAGGCCCTGCAAGCGTTGCAGGCGAGCGCAGCCCTGTCCCCCGCCGACGCCGAGCTCGCTCAGGCCCTTGCCCAGTGCTCCGCGGCGATTGCTTCGCTCGACCAGGCCCTCGAGAAGGCAAAGCAGCGCAAGACGGAGAACGAGGCGCTGGCGCAGCAGCTCACGACGCAGAGCTCGCCCCAGGTCGTCGAGAGCTTCGAGGCAGGGATCCAGACCGCGAATCAGAGGGCTGCGGACCTCGAGACCAGGAAGAACGCGACCGCCGAGCAGAAACCCGCGCTGGCCGCCCGGCTCGAGGAGGCCCGCTCCGCGCTCGCTCCGATCGAGCAGAAGAAGAACGAGCAGTTGGTGATCGCAGAGCCTTTCGAGCAGCAGGTTGCGACGGCACGCGCCTCGCTCGACGAGGTCCGTGCAAGCCGGCGCGGTCTCGAGCAGGAGACGGCGCGCTGGCGGGCCGAGCTGATCAACGTCGAGGCATGGAAGCTCAAGGAAGAGCTGCGCGAGAAGAAGCTCGTGGTGCTGGAGAAGGAGGCGGCGCTCGAGGAGGCAGGCGCGCTGTTGAAGACAAAGGAGCAGGAGCTCGAGGCCGCGAGGGACAACGAAGCACAGCTTCCGGCGCGCATCGCACAGAAGGAGACGGAGCTCGAGGTCCCTTTGAAGGCGCTCGAGGATGCGCGCGCCGCCTGCGACGGCGCGCGTGCCATGCTGGAGGAGAAGGCCGCGTTCGCGGGGGCGCTGAAGGAACAGGCAGATAGGACTCAGGAGCGCGCCTCGAAGGAGCCGGGCAACGCCGCGCTGCAAGGCGCCGCGCAGAAGCTCTCGGAGACGATCGCGCTTCTCGACCAGGACGTCGCCGCGGCGCAGGGCATCCTCGATCAACGAAGCCAGGAGGTCGACACCGCGCAGAAGTCGCTGGACGCCGCGCGCGCCGAGATCGAGCACCTGCTCAAAGCGAAGGAGGAGGCTCCGGCGGTGATCGCGGCAGCGGTCGCGGCGCTCAAAGATGCGAACAGCGTCCTCGCCGGCTGTGCTTCCGAGAAACAACAAGCCGACCGGGTCGCCCAAGACCTCGAACAGCGCATCGCCGGCACTCGCGCCCTCTATCTTTCGTCCCTCCCGCAGGGCTCCTAGTCCTAGTTCCTAGTGGCTCAACCCGGAAGTTTCGATCCATCCGCGATCTCTGGCCGTCATTCCCGCGAAAGCGGGAATCCAGGGTTTGCGCCTTCCCGCCGCAAAGGATCTGGATTCCCGCCTTCGCGGGAATGACGACCAGAAACCTCACCTGTATCGAGACGTTCTGGGTGTTGCACTGATCGGAACCACGCGAACTGTGGAAGGCGCTGTCCGCAAGCACCGGCGTTGCTCCTCCCGACTCTTCGCGACGACGAGCGGGGCGCTGCTCATCTGTGCACGGTCCTCGGGGACCTTCCGTCCAAGGCTTCGATCGCTGACTTCCCCCTCGACTCACTTTCTGCGCGAGCGAAAGGCGGCGAGGAGGCGTTTTTCCTCGCGAAGGGGAAGTCCGGCGCGCAGGTGGCATTTGCGGTCGTGATTCTGGGAATCGAACCAGCGAAGCGTTTCCTCCACGGTCTCGGCCAGAGGGCGAAAGACCATGCCTGCCTCGAGGGCCTTGACGTTGCTGATGCGGTGGAACCCGAGGAAGTCGCCCTTGGGGGCCACCCACACCGGAATGTCGGTGCAGCCGCCAAGCTCCTCCTTTTCCAGGAACTCGGCGTCGACCCATTCGAACGACGCGTCGCCCCCGACGACCGCTTTGCAGCCGTGCAGCAGCTCGGCCATCGTGCTCGGCGTCTCCGGGCCGCAGAGATTGAACACGCCGCAGACGGAGTCCTCGACCATCGACACGTTGAAGTCGGCGATGTCGCGCACGTCGGTGTACTGCAACGGATCCGCCGGCGAGCCCGGGGCGAGAACCTCGCCGCCCTTGCGGACGCGCCACGGCCAGTAGGTGAAGCGATCCGTCGGATCCCGCGGGCCGACGATCAGACACGGACGCACGATCGTCGCGCGATTCTCGAATTGCCGGGTCACGGCCTGTTCGCACTGTACCTTGAACGGCCCGTAGGTCGTCGCGTTGATCGCCTCCGTCGAGGGCGAGTCCAGGCTCGCCAGCGGGTAGCTCTCGTCGATCTCCTCGACCTTGTAATCCTTGTAGACCGCCGTCGTCGACACGAACAGGTAGTGAGAGACGTGGTCCTCTAGCAGCCGGGTCGAGGCCTCGACGTGGCGCGGCGCGTAGCCGCAATGGTCGAGCACGACGTCGAAGCTGCGGCCTTCGAGGGACTTGAGCCCTTCGCCCAGGTCGGGGTCGCGGTCGCCGCGCAGCTTCTCGAGCTCGGGGAACAGGTGCGGGTTGGTCCTGCCGCGATTGAACAGAGTCACCTGGTGGCCGCGGTCGAGCAGCGCCTGCACCGTGTGCGGCCCGAGAAACGAGGTCCCGCCGAGGATCAGGACCTTGAGCTTGCGAGCCGCCGGACCACGCCGCCGCCCCCGGCCTGCCGCGAGCGAGAGCCCCGCGGCGAGAGAAGCCTTGATGAAAGTGCGCCGTGTCCAGAACCGGTTCAACGATTGAAACCTCGTCGAGAGCCTTCGAGGAAGCCCCCCCGCGAACGAATACGCTCCTGGGTTTGCGTTGATAGATCGAGGTACGACAGGTCTTTCGCCGGGTTTACTCCCCTCACCCGCTCCGGGAAGAGCTCGTCCAAAGGGCCCTGAGCGACTCGGTTCTAACGATTCGCAAGCAGCGGGCGCCACGCGACGGCAGATTGACCTTGGCTGGCGCAGCGGTGAAAGTTGCTCACGAACGACGCTCCGTCGAGCAAGGTTTCCCTAAGGGAGAAAGTATCTTCGCACCACTTTTCCACACTGCACGGAGCGCGTTCGAGGTCCGCAGCGTTGCTCGAAGCAGATGCCTTTCGATCCGTCGCCGCAGTAGAGCTCTTCTTTGTCTTCATGCTCCGCCCTGAACGCCCTCCAAGGTCGCCACCGATGATCCACCAGAGCATCTCGACCATCTTCGCTGCCCTCACGATTTCCTTTTCCGTCACGACCCGTTCTGCGAGCGCCGGCGATGAGCTGCCTCCACTGCAAGTGGGCGAGCACCGCTTCGAGCGCAGGGAGCTCTCCAACGGATTGATCGCGATCGCCGCATTCGAGGACGAGCCGACGGTCTCGGTGTTCATGGTGATCGGAACTGGTCGCAGATTCGAGAGCCCGCTCACCAACGGCCTTGCGCACCTCACCGAGCACGCGATGTACACCGGCACGGCCAAGACTCCGGCCGGCCGGCACGACGCGCGGATCCTCGAGCTCGGTGGAGAGTCCAACGCCTTCACCCGCGACGACTACACGCTGTTCTACGACCATCGGGTTCCGGCCGGAGACCTCGACGAGGTGCTGGCGATGGAGGCCGACCGGCTGCGCAGCCTGGTGTTCGACGAGGCCGCCCTGAAGCACGAGCAGGAGCGTCTGAGCGCAGAGGAGGCGCACACGTTCACCGCCGAGATGGCGCGCGACGAGCTGCTCGAGAGCTGCGTCTACCGCGCTCATCCCTATGGATCAGGGCTGCTCGACGGCGGAGGGCACACGCTCGCGCCGGGGCTCTCGATCGCGCAGGTCCGCGCGTTCTACGACGCGCATTACCAGCCCAACCGCACGGCGGTCGTCGTCGCCGGCAACGTCGACCCGAGGAGCACGCTCGGCTCGATCGAACGCACCTTCGGCGCGCTTGAGCGGGGTCCCGACCGGCCCGTGCTGCCGCGCGAGCCAGAGGCGCTCATGAGATCGGTGCACCACCTGCGGTGGCCTCTCTCGCAGGACCGGGTCGAGACGGTGTGGATCGTTCCGGAACTGGGTGACCCAAGCCGCGCACCACTGCAGGTTCTGGCCCGTTTGCTCTCACGGTGCACTCTGTCCGACGGATCGCCGCTCGAGGCGAGCCTCGGAAGCCGCGCCGACGAAGAGCTGTTCCGGGTCGCCGCAACCGGCCCTCTCGCCGCGGCCGAGCTGGAAGAGCTCGTGAAGGAGCTGTCGCAAGGGCCATGGAACGCGCAGGAGATCGAGGAGGTCAAGCAGCTCCTCCGGGATGACTTCAGCACGCTCTCGCTGCGCGGCCGGCCGTACTTCTCTCTCGCCGGCCTGGTCGGCGTGTACAGCGTCCTCGGGCAGGCAACCTGCCTGGAGTCCCATACGGCTTGCATCGACCGCGTCGACGCCAGGGCCTTTCGAGAAGTCGTCGAGAAGCATCTCTCGCCGGATCGCCGTCACGTCGTCCACTTCCACGCCGAGCAGAAGCCAAAGTCGCCGCTCCCACAAGACCCCAAAGCCCTGGTGAGCGAGGCGCAGAACGCCGAAGCCTCGGGAGACCTCGAGCGCGCCGCGGATGCCTACACCATGCTGCTCGCGCTCAACCCCAACCGCATGAACACCGTGATCTACCTCGCGAGCCGCGGGCAGGTGCGGGTGAAGCAGAAGCAGTACGAGCTCGCCATCGACGACTACGAGCGCGCGCTCGCCGTCGTCGACTACCCCGCGGTGCGCGACCTCCTCGAGGAAGCAAAAAAGCTGCGCGAGCGGGCGAGCGCCGAGGACGACTCCCTCGGACTGCGAACGGTACCAAGGGACGGCGGGCAGAACGCTCCGACGGCGGCTTCAACCGTGGAGCAACCTCCAGCGTCGGGCTCCGGCAAAGGCGAGCGCGTCGCCGTCGAGGCGGATGCGCAAGCACAAGCAGATGCGGCGGCGGCGGCCAAACGAGAAGCCGCGGCGCTGACGGCGGCTGAGAAAGAAGACGCGGCGTTGGAGGCGGATTCGCCCCAGGCGTATCTCGAGAAGCTGCAGGAGCAGCTTCCCGAGGTGACGCGGGAGATCGAGCAGTGGCGCGGCTTGAGCTTCCTCACCTCGGTGCAATTCGAGCTCGCGACGAAGTCGGACTCCTCGCTCGGGGGTTGGTACGAGCCCAGGACCCAGCGGCTGGTCGTCGTGGGTAGGAACACCGAACGCTTTCGCCGCGGAGCTCTGCTGCACGAGTGCTTCCACGCCCTGCAGGATCAGCATTTCGACCTGGAGAGGCTGAGAGAGGAGGCCGGGCCGGACGAAGACGCGCAGCGCGCGTTGACCGCGTTGATCGAGGGCGAGGCGATGCTCGCGGTCGCCGAGATCATGGACTACGACTTCGAGCAGCACGCGCGCCTGCCCGAGAGCGGCGACATCGACCCTGAGCGGTTCGAGAAGGTCTTCCACTACGGTGCCGGAATGCGCTTCGTGCGAACCCTGCGCGACCGGGCGGGCCAAAGCTCCGTGGCGACCCTGTTCCGCAGCCCCCCGCGCTCCACCGCCGAGATCCTCCACCCCGACCTCTACCCCCGACCACAGCCTCCACCGATCGACACACCGGTCCCCGGCAAGACCTTGTCGGACACGCACAAGGGAGAGTACGAGCTCCTCTGGTGGCTCAGCCGTTGTGAAGCCACCCGGGCGCGCGCCGCCGATCTCGCGGCACTGCTCGTCATGGATCGCCACCGCGAGGTCGAGCAAGACGGCAAGAAACTCATGATCTGGGACATCCGCTTCGCCGATGAAGCCACCGCCCGGCGGTTCGTCGAGGAATCGATGCCCGCACTCCCATCCGGTTCACCGGCACAGATCCAGGGACCCGAGGTCCGCCTCCGGATCGATCCGTAAAGCTCTCGCAGCTATCATCGACTCGCGCGGGGAGTCCCCGACTGGAGATCACGCCCGATGCACGCGTCGAAGGTCAGGAATGCCACGTTCCTGACGTTGTTTGGATTCAGCGGCGCGTGGACGATCCCTTTCAGCGTTGCCCAGCAATCAGAGTCGGCAGAGCGTGGACTCGTCGAAGTGCATGCGATCGACGACGACCGACTGGACGAGACCTACCACGCGCGACACGCGATCGTGATCGGGATCGACGAGTACGAGAATCCGGGGATCCCGGACCTCAGCTACGCAGTCGCGGATGCCCGGGCGATCGCGAAGATGCTCCACGACACGCTTGGGTTCGAGGAAGAGAACATCCTGGTCAAGCTGAACGGCGAGGCGACGAAGAGAAACATTGAAGCGGCGCTCCAGGACTGGGCGAGCGATCCCATGCGCATCGGACGGAACGATCTGCTCGCGGTGTTCTATGCGGGACACGGTGAAACTCAGACGCTGCCAAACGGAACGAAGGAAGGGTTCCTGGTTCCGGCGGATGCGGAAATGAACAGTCGCGGACAGATCGCGATCTCCAGCATGTTCGGAATGTGGCAGATCGCAAAGGCCTCCGAAGCGATTCCCGCGAAGCACGCGCTGTTCGTTCTGGACTGTTGCTTCGGCGGCATCGCTACCCGCCGGTCCGCACCCACCATCGCGCCCGGTTTGACCAATCGCGCAAGAGAGGTCATCACCGCGGGGAACGAGAACCAGAAAGTCGACGATTTCGGGGGCGGAGGGCACTCGGTATTCACGGCGACGCTGCTCGAAGGAATCTCGGGGTTGTCAGGCGCTTCGGGTTCCACGTACGCAAAGGCGGATGGCAATCTGGACGGCGTCATCGCCACCGGGGAGCTGTATCAATACGTGGCACAGCTCATGGAATCGAAGACCGGCCAGAAGCAGACGCCGTTGCAGTCGGAGCTTGCTGGTCACGAGGGAGGCAGCATTGCGCTGTTCCACCCGAGCGTGAAGCCGGGGAACATGAGTCCGCTCGAGCAGTTGAACGCGATGAAGCTCACGGTGGAGGAAGAGATCAAGGAAAAGCAGCGCTTCGCGGACATCTTCCTCATTCGGGAGCTGCTTGCGGAGGCAGATCGGCTGTGGCCGCGGCGGCCGGAGCTGGTACTCGCCTATTCGCGCTGGCTGCAGCGCGCGAGAGAGGCGCGCTCGCGCATGTCCGAGTACGAAAGCTTCATGCACCGCGCGCGGGATCATGCCCATCTGAGCGAGGTCGTCGCGGGCCGAATTGCCCGGGAAGAGGCAAAGGAACCGGACTGGGAGAATGCTGACCGAAATCTTCGCTTTCGCTTTGAGTCCGCAAGACAGCTATTGAACGGACTGAAGGACCTCGATCCCCTGGTCGCCGACATCGAGTCACGCAGCGGGATTGCGGCGACCATCGAGGAGAAGACCATCAAGGACTTCGAAGACTTGTGGGAAGAGGCGATCACCGACATTGCGGTGGGGTCGCGTTACAACGGATTGGAGCTCAAGCCTCAGGTCGGGCTTGTGCCCCTGGGGCCGGATCCGAATTCGGGCCTTTGGGAATTCTGGGTCTGGGAGAGCGGTGAGAAGCCGGAACGCGATCCGGAGACGAATTGGTTCATCATCAAGAACGAAACTGGAATTGTGCTCGTGCTCTTGCCGGGCGGAACGTTTTGGATGGGGAAGAAGAGCAATCCTCACGAGGCCAATCTCGACCCATTGGCGGAAAGCGAAGGAAGAGCTCATCAAGTTACCCTCTCACCCTTCTTCTTATCGAAGTACGAAATGACGCAGGGCCAGTGGCTTCGGACCATGGGAAAGGTCCCGGGCCTTGAATTCCTCCTGAGATTGGAACTCGTCGATTTCGAACGTCAGTTGCGGATTCTCGTGAAGAACTCGAGGTTGCTCGAGAGCACATTGGACCGAGCTGATGCCGAAAACCCGCGGGCTCATCCGGTGGAGCAAGTGGACTACAAAGACTGCGCTTGCTGCATGCAGCGCCTGAGACTTGGGCTGCCTACTGAAGCGCAGTGGGAGTACGGATGCCGTGCCGGAACTTCAACACCCTGGTGGGTTGGAGTGGATCCTGAGGACTTGCGGACGGCCGCAAACGTCGCGGATCAATCCCTCGGAGCAGCGGCGGGATTGCTTTTCATTCGACTCGGCACTCTGAATAGCGTGGCGTGTGAGGGCTGGGACGACGGATTCGCCTTACACGCTCCGGTGGGGCGGTTTCTGCCGAATGACTTCGGCTTGCACGATATGCATGGCAACGTCTGGGAGTGGTGCAGGGACTGGTACCTTTCGTATTCCGTGCTGCCGAGGGAGGGTGACGGCGAGCGTGTCCCTGCTGATACTGGCGAACATCTTCTCTTCCACGTTGTTCGCGGCGGGAGCTTCCGCGACACTGCCGCATTCTCGCGTTCGGCGTTTCGCGCTCCGGCGGTGCGTCCTTCCGACATCAACTTGGGCTTGCGCCCCGCCAGGGATCTGGACTGACCCACCCTTCCAGACGTCGATGTCGTTTTCCGCCCTGCGGGCGGACAGGCCGTGGAGACCAGTCTTCCTGGACTCGTAGAATCCCGGAGTCCAACCGGCCGGCCGTGAGGGGAGGACGATCCACGATGATGTCGATCAGCGCTCCAGAAACAGTCGTTCGCCTGGCCCAGGACGTTGCGCAAATGATTCGAGCCGAGCTCGGCGACTCCGTGCGAGTTTTCTGGTTCGGTTCCTGGGTGAACGGAACCGCAGTCGAGCATTCCGATGTAGACATCGGCCTCCTGTCCTCCGAGCCGATCCAGGCGCTGCAGATGGATCGGATCCTGGCAAAGATCGAGGAGCTTCCCACGCTCCGGCGGATCGACCTCATCGATGTGTCACAGGCAAGCGAGGCGATGAGGCAACGAGTGCTGGCCGGAGGGCGCGAGCTTTGAGGAAGGGCGGGCTGTCGTAGTCACGGCGCGAGGGCCGGCGGCCTCTCTTGCTGGTCCGGGATGCGAAACACCACGGCGATCCACGCGGCGGCGACCAACAGCGCGGCGAAGATCCAGCTCGCCTGGGGCACGGAGGCTTCACCCGCCGCCGGTATCGATGGCTCGACCTGCGGCACGACCTTGAGCGCCAGCCAATAGAACAGCCCCGCGGCGATGATCAGCAGCCAGTTGAACAGGTTCATCGCGCCGATCATCCGGCCCTTCTGGTCGTCGGGGGCGAGCACCTGGATCAGGACGTTCAGCGGAACGATGAAGAATCCGCCGAACATCCCGAGCAGCGTGAGCACCAGCCAGGAGATCCTCTCGACGGTGTCGACCGGAAGACTCGTCTCTCCGAGAACGACCAGAGCGGCAAAGCACGCCGCCATCCCCAGGGCGCCGATGCGCACGAATCCAGTCCGGGGCCGGCCTCCCGACAGCTTCCCGCACCACAGGCACCCGAGCGCGATGCCGACTCCCATGCACGCACCAAGGACGCTGGTGCGCCCGTCCCCGATGCCGAGCTGCAGCTTGCCGTACGCGTTGACGGCGGGCTGGACCACTCCGCCCAGGAACCAGAAGCTCGAGTTGTACATCAGGACCTTGAGGAGCCGGGGGTTGCCGCGAAGGAAGGTGCGGCTTGCCGGGTCGAGAAACGCCGAAGAGAGGTGAAAACGTACGGCAGGATCAGCGACGGCGGTGCGGCGCACTAGGAGCGAGGTCAGAGTGCCGATCGTCGCGATGCCGACGCAGAACAGGCTCGCCATCCACAGCCGGCCGGCGAACCATTCCTTGGAATAACCGGCGAGCGCCATGCCGAAGATGATCGCGACGAACGTGGTCATCTGGATCAGGCCGTTGGCGAGCGGCAGGTCGCGCTCCGCGAACAGCTCGGGCAGGATGCCGTACTTCGACGGCCCGAAGAAGGTGCTCTGCGCGCTCATCAGGAACAGGACGGCGAACAGGAACCACAGCGAATCGCCGCGGAACGCGAACAGACCCGCGAGCATGACGGCAATCTCGGCGACCTTCATCCACACGACGATGGTGCGCTTGGAGAAGCGGTCTGACAGGAAGCCCGCGAACCCCGAATACAGGACGAACGGCAGGGCGAACAGAACCAGGGCGATCCACTGGCGGTCGGGCTCACCGGCGCGCACCCGGTCGACGCAGATCAAGAGCACGAGCTGCTTGTACAGGTTGTCGTTGAAGGCGCCCAGGAACTGGGTCGCCAGCATTCCGCCGAAGGCGGAGTCCCGCATCAGCGGTCGTGCGGTGGTCAGCGGCATGAGAGAAGAGATTCTGAAATGGGCACGTGCACGTTCAAAGGCCCGGGCGGCATCACCAGCGGTGGTAGGCCGGATGGCCGGGTTTGACGGCAACGAAGGTGCCGCGGCAGGTGTCGCAGAGCTTGCCTTCGGCCTCGAGTGTCGCCTCGACCACGGCGCGGTCCTCGGTCGACTCGACCACGACCGCGCGCAGCTTGAGCGGACTGTTGATCGGCGTCGGGCGCTTGAGCTTGATCGAGTACTCGGCGGTCACGGTGCACGGCGGGGACGAGAGTCCGTTCTTCTTCATCAGGTGCACCGCCGCGCACCAGTTGGAGTGACAGTCAAGCAGGGCGCCGATGATGCCGCCGTTGACCATTCCGGGGAATGCCTCGTGGTGGGGCTCGGGCGACCACTCTGCGACCAGCGCGTCGCCGTCCTCGAAGCTCCTGATCCGGAGCCCCTTGGGATTGGCGGGACCGCAGCCAAAGCAGGCATTGTGCGGCGCATACCGTTCCTGCACGCAGGGGGAGGACATCGATCGTCTCCTTCCGGTTTCAGAGCCGCCCGGATTATGCATGAAGAGATTCAGCGAGGAGCCGCAACAAAGCGAGCTCGCCACGGGCCTGCGGCTGACTTGCCTTCTCCGGTGAGGCTCAGAGGAGGCAGCCTCCGTCGAGACTCCTGCTTCGGGTCCCGGAGCCATCTTGGCCTGACCGACGACGCCGGCAAGGTGATCCGTCCGATCCTCGCGTGGCTCGCGCGGTGCCGGTGCCCTCGAATCAAAGTGTTGGCCCGCTCCGGCCACCGCGCGAACGGCCTGCGAGTCATCGGATGAAGCGTCCGGTCCGAATGGAGCGTTGCATCTGATTCCGCCAAGAAAAGATCTCTTGTGTATCCACAAGGGATCTTGCATCCTCCGGCCGCATGGGATGCTCGACACTACTCGCAGCCTGGGTCGGGTCCACCGATCTCCGTGCCCCCGCGGAGGAGGACTCTGTCGGCCTCGGCCCGGTTGCGCAAGCGGTGGGTGCGAGGCGCTTCGACGAGGTCGTGCTGCTGTCAAACTACTCGAAGGCAGAGGTGGACCCGTACGTGCGGTGGCTCGCGGCGCGAACGTCCAGCCCCATCCAGGTCGAGCATCAAAAGCTGTCGGGTCCAACGGATTTCGGTGAGATCTACGAGGCGGCCGTCGACGTGCTTGAACGGGTGGTGGCAAGACATCGCGGCGGTGTGGATCTGACCTTTCATCTGAGCCCTGGTACGCCCGCGATGGCCTCGGTGTGGATCATCCTCGCGAAGACTCGCTTCCCGGCGGAGCTGATCGAGTCCTCGCGCCAGCACGGCGTACGGACGGCTTCCGTTCCCTTCGACATCTCAGCGGACTACCTTCCAGATCTGCTTCGCAAGCCGGACCGGGAACTCGAGCGCCTGAGCGCAGGTCTCCCACCCGAAGCGCCGGAATTCGCGGACATCGTTCACCGTGGGCGCGCCATGAAGCGGATCGTGCTGCGGGCCAGGCGGATCGCGCCGCGCTCGGTCCCCGTCCTAATCGATGGTGAGACGGGAACGGGCAAAGAACTACTGGCCCGCGCCATCCATCGGGCCAGCCCGCGCAGGGAGCGATCCTTCATCGCCGTCAACTGCGGGGCGATCGCAACGGACTTGGTCGAGTCGGAACTCTTCGGCCACGAAAAGGGCGCCTTCACCGGGGCAGTGACCCGTCGCAAAGGCCATTTTCTCGAGGCCGATGGCGGAACCCTCTTTCTGGACGAGGTGGGAGAGCTTCCGAAGCCCGCGCAGGTGAAGCTCCTTCGCATCTTGCAGGAGATGGAGGTTCTCCCCGTGGGGTCTTCCCGTCCACAAAAGATCGATGTCCGAGTGATCGCCGCCACGAACCGGTCGCTTCCTGCGGGGGTGGCGTCGGGCGCGTTTCGGGAGGATCTCTTCCACCGCCTCGCTGTCGCTGTCCTTCGGCTACCCCCATTGCGGGAACGCCGCGAGGATCTGGGACTCCTGGTCGATCACTTACTCGCCCAGGTGAACAGGGAGGGTGCGGAGCAACCGGGCTACGTGGACAAGGCGCTTTCTGCCGGAGCGAGAAACCTTCTCCTCTCGCATCCTTGGCCGGGCAATGTGCGGGAGCTCCAGAACACCTTGCGACGCGCTGCCATCTGGACTGCGGACAGTCGACTCTCGGCCGAGGACATCCGAGAGGCCCTCTTGCCAGCAATCAATGGCGGCGGGGAAGACAGAGTCATAGGCCGGCCGCTTGGTGAGGGCCTAGATCTTCCAAACCTTCTCGCGACGGTCGCCCGTCATTACCTCGAGCGAGCGCTCGATGAGGCGCACAGGAACAAGACCAAGGCTGCTTCGCTGGTTGGCCTTCCGAGCTACCAGACTTTCACCAACTGGATGAAACGCTACGGGGTGGGCGCATGATGGCACGCACGTTGCGTTGGACTCCCTTCGTATGCCCGAGAAAAAGCCCATGACCAGTCGCGAGAGCGAGGCAGACGCCCGGATCGCGATCGACGACCACCTTCGGGCTGCGGGATGGGATCCACTGGACAAGTCTCAGGTCCGTACGGAGGTGCTGGCGGGCTCCGCCGATCGTGGACCGAGCCTGGCCAAACGCGCCGAAGCGCGCCCCTTCGAAACACACGCGCCCGTTTACGAGCTCACCGCCGCGGCTGGCGCCTTCGGATCCGACCAGGCCGTCGGCATGGCGTCCGACGTGGTCGGCTGGCTGCCGACGCCCGGGCACGTTCGCTTGACGCGCGATCACTTCATCGCGCGGATCGAGGGACTCTCCATGGAGCCCACGATCCCGGATGGCTCGTACTGCCTCTTCCGCGCCGACCGGGGCGGAAGCCGGGACGGCAAGCTCGTGCTCGTGTGGCACCGGGGGTGCACCGACCCCACGCTTGGCGGCGAGTTCTCGGTCAAGCGCTATCGAAGCACGAAGATCGCCGCAGCCGATGGCACGTGGAGCCACCGCGAGATCCGCCTGGAGCCGCTGAACGCGGATCCCGCCTATCAGCCCCTCGTGTTCACTCCCGACGCCGAGGGCGACGTGCGCGTGATCGGCGAGTTCGTGGCGGTGCTCGACGCCGCGGAGCCTTCCTCGCACAGCGGCCGGGCCGACTACGTCCTTCATGACCAGCAGGGCCGGCCGCTCGCCGTGATTGAGGCGAAGAAAAATGCGATCAACCCCTATGTGGCCAAGCAACAGGCGCTGCCGTACGCGAAGGCCCTTGGCGCACCCTTCATCTTCCTCACCAACGGCGAGCTCACCTACTTCTGGGACTACCAGAACGACGACGCGCGGCCTATCGCCGGCTTTTTCTCCCGGCGCGACCTCGAGCGCATGGTCGAGATGCGCGGCACCCGCAAGGCGCTCGCAACGGTGGAGATCCCCGAGCACTACATCCGCCAAGGCGAGACGCGCTCGGTGCGCCCCTACCAGGGCGGGGCCATGCGCGCCCTCGACCACGCCATCGAGCTCGGCAAGCGTCGCTTCCTGATCGAGCTGCCGACCGGCACGGGCAAGACGGACCTCATCTGCCTCTATCTGAAGCGGCTCTTTCAGGCCGGCTGGACCGAGCGCGTGCTCGTTCTTGTCGATCGCGACCAGCTCGCCAAGCAGGCGCTCGAGGCGATCCAGGACGTGCTCTCTGCTCACTCGAGCTACTGGCTTCGTGCCGGCATGGCGCGTCAGGAGCAGCAGATCACAGTGGCACTCCTCCAGACCATGATCGGCCGCATCGATGAGTACACCGCCGGCTACTTCGACGTCGTCATTGCCGACGAATGCCATCGCTCGATCTACGGAGGTTGGCAGGGGGCCCTCACGCGCTTCGATGCGATCCACGTCGGCCTCACGGCCACGCCGGCGAATTACATCGAGCGGAACACCTACGACTTCTACCAGTGCGAGCCCGGGAAACCCGACATCGCCTATCCGATCCAGGACGCCTTCCGCGAGGGGCATCTCGTCCCCTATCGGTTTGCCACCGGGATCACCGAGATCCTGGCCGCGGGCGCCGACGTCGACGAGGAGCACTACGACCCGTCCGCCTTCGAGAAGCAGTGGACGAACGAGGCGACGAACCGCCTCATGATGCAGGAGTTCGACCGCCTCGCGTGGGGCACCTATCAAGATCTCGCGCCCAAGCAGAACCCGGGCCCCGGCAAGACAATCGTCTTCGCCATCAGCAAGCACCACGCTGCGCGTCTCGCCCAGTACCTGAACGAGCTGCACCCCGAGCACAAGGGCCGCTACGCCGAGGTCATCACCTCCGACGTGGCAGCGCCCGACGAGCTGATTCGCAGGTTCAAGACCGAGACCTACCCGATGGTCGCGGTAAGCGTGGGCATGCTCGACACCGGCTTCGACTGCCGGGAAGTGCTGCACCTCGTGCTCTGCCGGCGCGTCCGCAGCCCGATTCTCTACCAGCAGATGCGCGGCCGCGGCACGCGCACGGCGCCGCACATCAGCAAGCGGAAGTTCGTTATCTACGACTTCTTCCGGAACCACCAGTACTTCAACGACAGCGACACTGACGTCTTCACCGGAACCGGCGGGGGCCGAGCACCTGGGGGGCCGACGACTCCGCCGAAGCCGCCGGGCGATCTCGTCGAGCTGGGTCTCGAGGACGAGTGGCTCGAGGCCGTGACCTACATCGAGGTCGGCCCCGAGGGCGAGCGCGTTGACAAGAGGGCGTACGTCACCGACTGGGAAGAAGCGATCCGGCACCGAGCCGCGGACGACGCGTTGCTCCGCAAGGTGCGCGATGAGGAGCCCCTCGATGCCGCCGAGGAAAAGGAGCTGACCCGGCGCTTGAACCAGCCCGAGCGCTTCTTCAACGAAGACAACTTGCGCCGCGCGTACCGCGAGCCGGGTGGGAACCTGATCGACTTCATCCGCGCGGCCCTGGGCAAGCTCCGCATCAAGAGCAAGGAGGAGAAGCTCGAAGAGGCCTTCCGCGCCTGGCTCGTGTCGCGCTCCCTCACGCCCCAGCAGGCCGAGTACCTATGCCTGGTCAAGAACCGCGGCATCGCCACCGGTCGCGTGCGCCTCGAAGACCTCTTCGAGCCACCCCTCTCGATCCTCGACGCGGCCGGCAAGGGGATCGAGCTCTTCGGCGAGGAGGGGCTGCGCCACGTGGTCGCGGATCTGAACGAAGGCGTCTTCAAGACGGCGAGCTGAGAGGAGCACGATGGACCAGACCCTGCGACGCAAGCTCGACCGCATCACCGACATCCTCTGGGCAGGCGGTGTCACGAACCCAGTCACCTACATCGAGCAGATCTCCTACCTGATCTACTTGAAGCTGCTCGACGAGGAAGAGGCGAGCCGAGAGCTGCGTGCGCGGATGAAGGCCGGCAATGGTGCGCGCCTCTTCCCGGGCCAGGCCGAGCGCTTCCGCTGGTCGAAGTGGCGCTTCAACAGCGGACCTGCCCTGCGCGACTTCGTGCGGGACGAGGTCTTCCCCTACATGGCCTCGCTCGTGAAGGACGAGCCGCAGGTGGCCGAGTACTTCCGCGACGCCGTGCTCGAGGTCGTCGACCCCAACGTGCTCAAGCAGGTGGTCGACGAGCTTGACGGCATCGACTTCAAGAAGCTCGGCCCCGACGTCAAGGGCGACATCTTCGAGTACATGCTCACGCATCTGGGGCAGTCGGCGCTGAACGGCCAGTTCCGCACCCCGCGTCAGATCCGCGTCTTCATGGTGCAGATGGTGGACCCCGACCTCGGCGACACGATCTACGACCCCGCGAGCGGCACGGCGGGTTTCCTGATCGACGCGGTGGACCACATCCTGGCGCGCTACAGCGAGATTCCGCTGGAAGTGCCGATCTACGGCGAGGACTGGCTCGAGAAGCGCGGACAGACTCTGGAGGAAGCTAAGCAGGCGATCCCGAACCTCCAGACCTACCGCAAGGGGGCCGGCGAGCGCCTGCCCGACTGGGGCCGGCTCGAGGCGTCCATCCATGGGACCGATGTCTCGCGCCAGATGATGCGGATTTCGATGATGAACCTCGTCCTCCACGGGATCCGCGGCGCGCGCCTGAAGCGCGCCAACGTCCTCTCGGAGATGAGCGGCCTCACGGAGGACGACCTCCGCCGCCGCTACAAGGTCATCCTCTCGAACCCACCCTTCGCCGGGCAGATTCCGAAGGAGTCGGTCCGTGCCGACTTGCCGACCAAGTCCAAGAAGAGCGAGCTCCTCTTCCTCGCGCTGATGATGCGCGCGCTCGCTCCGGGCGGCCGCTGCGCGGTCGTCGTGCCTGAGGGCGCGCTGTTTGGCTCGACGGGCGCGCACAAGGATCTCCGCGAGAAGCTCCTGCGCGAGTTCGAGGTCCTCGCCGTGGTCTCGCTCCCGGCCGGTGTGTTCAAGCCGTACGCCGGCGTCAAGACCTCGGTGCTCGTCTTCCGCCGGCCCGCGAACGCGCCCGAGGAAGGCCGGCATGCCACGCGGCGCGTCTGGTTCTACGAGGTCCAGAATGACGGCTTCGACCCCGACAAGATCCAGAGCGGAGGCCGGCCGGAGACGCCGGAGAAGAACGACATCCCGGCGCTGATGGCGGCGTGGACCGAGTACAAGGCCTCGCGCTTCGAGACGCCGCCGGGCGTGCCGGCTGGCGCGGTGCTCGAGCCCGGCAGCGAGCCGCCGCGCGCGTGGTGGGCGCCCTTCGAGACGGTCGCGGAGAACGACCTCAACCTCGCGGCGTCGCGGTACAAGCCGCGGGTCGGCGAAAAGGCGTCCGACGAGGACCCGGCGGAGCTGATCCGCGAGGTGCTCGCGATCGAGCGCCAGATCACGGCGGGGCTCGAGAAGCTGCTCGAGGAGATTGAGGCGTGATGCGAAAACCCGTCCGCCGAAAGGCTTCCGCCGCGCTCGCGCGAAACGCCTCGGCCGCAGCACCGGTTCCGTCCGGCACCGAGCCCTACCGCGGTCTGGTCGGCGGCATCGAGGCGCTGCTCGAACAGGCGCGCCGGACCTCCGCCCGCGCGGTCAACGCGCTCATGACCGCGACCTACTGGGAGATCGGCCGGCGGATCGTTGAGTACGAGCAGCAGGGAAAAGCGCGTGCGGAGTACGGAGAAGCACTGCTGAAGCAGTTGGCGGCCGACTTGACCTCCCGCTTCGGGCGCGGCTTCGGCGTGGTGAACCTGAGCCAGATGAAGAAGTTCTATCTCCTCTGGCCTCCGCGGCAGATTTTTCAGACACCGTCTGAAGAATCTCGGCCGACTCCGTCTGGCACATCCGACGGCACGATTTTGCAGACGCTGTCTGCAGAATCTCATCTGGCCGGGATCGCGCGCTGCTTCCCTCTTCCCTGGTCCGCTTACGTGCGGCTGCTCGCGGTCAAGAACGAGCACGCCCGCCGCTTCTACGAGACCGAGGCGCTGCGCGGCGGCTGGTCCGTGCGGCAGATCGACCGGCAGATCGAAAGCCAGTTCTACGAGCGCACGGCGCTTTCACGGAACAAGGCCGCGATGCTGAAAAAGGGCGCACGCGCCCGGCCCGAGGACGCCGTCGCCGCCGAGGAGGAGGTGAAGGACCCCTACGTGCTCGAGTTCCTCGGGCTCCGGGACGAGTACTCCGAGATGGAGTTGGAGCAGGCGCTGATCCGCCACCTGGAGAGCTTTCTCCTGGAGCTGGGCGGTGACTTCTGCTTCGCAGGCCGCCAGAAGCGCCTGCGGATCGGCGACGAGTGGTTCCGCGTGGACCTCGTTTTCTACCACCGGCGCCTGCGCTGCCTCGTGCTGATCGACCTCAAGCTCGGCCGGTTCACCCACGCCGACGCGGGACAGATGCACACGTACCTCAACTACGCCGCCGAGCACTGGACACGCCCGGACGAGAATCCGCCGGTCGGCCTCATTCTCTGCGCGCAGCGCGACGAGGCGCTGGCGCGGTACGCGCTGGGCAACCTGCCCAACAAGGTGCTCGCCGCCGAGTATCGGACTGTGCTGCCCGACGAGAAGCTCCTCGCCGCGGATCTGCAGAAGACGCGGCGGATGCTGGAACGGCGGGGGATTGGGAGGGGGCGGAAGTGAGCAAGCCCAAGTCGCAAGAAGCCGGGGCGCGAGGCATCGACGATCACGCTCCTGGATCTGGCGGCGGCGCGGCGCGTGTGAGCTGGCCACTGATGGAGCTCGGCCAAGTGGCAGAGATCACGGGTGGCGCTACGCCCCGCCGCGATAACCCGGCCTACTGGGGCGGTGGCGTGCCTTGGCTGACCCCGACGGATCTTCCCGCAGTCGGTGCTGGAGTCACTGATGTGGCGGCAACCGCGGACGCCATCACGGAAGAAGGCCTCGCGTCCTGCTCGGCCAACCTTCTGCCCCCGGGAACGGTTCTCTTCTCTTCGCGAGCAAGCATCGGGAAGGTAGGCATTGCAGTGGTCCCGCTCACCACGAACCAGGGCTTCGCGAACCTGATTCCGCGCCCGGGAGTGGAGTCTCGCTACCTCGCGTGGTGTCTGCACTTCCACGCCGAACGGATCTCTGGGCTGGCCGGCTCCACGACCTTCAAAGAAGTGTCCAAGAGCGCGTTGAAGCGCTTTCGCGTCCCGCTGCCTCCGCCCTCCGAGCAGCGCCGCATCGTCGAGATCCTCGACCAGGCCGACCGCCTGCGCCGCCTCCGCGCCGAGGCCGACGCCGAGGCCGACCGCATCCTCCCGGTGCTGTTCCTCAAGATGTTCGGGGATCCGGTCAGCAACCCGATGGGGTGGCCGGTGAGCTCACTGGCCGACGTCTGCGAAATCGTGTCCGGAGCTACGCCCCGCACTGATCAGCCCTCGCACTGGGGCGGCGACATCTACTGGGCAACGCCGAAGGACCTTTCGGGCTTGGACGATTTCGTCATCGAGCGAACGCAAAGAACGATCACCGCTTCAGGGCTCGCTAGCTGCTCTGCTCGCATGCTGCCAAGGGGCGCAATTCTTCTTTCCTCGCGTGCGCCCATCGGACTCGTGGCGATTGCTGGCGCCCCGATCTGTACGAACCAAGGCTTCAAGAGCCTTGTGTGCGAGCCCGACGTGAGCCCATGGTACTTGTTCGCCTGGTGCAAGCTGCAGAGGGGATTCCTCGACTCTCTGGGTCGGGGCGCCACGTTCAAGGAGATCTCGAAAGCGATCGTCGAGCGCATCCAGATCCAGGTGCCACCGCGGCAACTACAGTCGGAGTTCGAAGGTCAGGCCAAGGCTCTTCGCGATTCGCGCCTTAGTGGCCGGCGAGCTACCGACAAGCTCGCCTTGCTGTTCGCTCTGCTTATCAACAAGGCGTTCTCGGGGTCGTTGACGGCCGCTTGGCGCGGAGCCCACATGAACGAGCTGCTCCAAGAGATGGACCACCAAACCATGGCCCTCTCTGCGCTGACCCGGGCGGAGTGACCCATGCAAATCAAGCGCATCTACATCGAGAACTTCCGCTCGATCAAGACGCTCGATTTCGAGCCCGGTGCGTACTGCGTGCTCATCGGCGAGAACAACTCGGGCAAGTCGAACATCCTTCGCGCCCTGAACCTGGCCCTGGGTGAGACCTGGCCAACGGAGCGGAGCTTCTCCGACGAGGACTTCCACAACCAGGACACCAGCCAAGACATCGTCATCCAGGTATTCTTCGACGAGACCACCGAGGAGTGGCGAAACAACTGCAAGATGGAGATCGGTGGGGTCGAGCTCCGATGCAAGTCCTACAAGCGCCGTGTCGGCCAGAAGCCCGCCGGCACGCTCACGACGGAGTACTACTGCATCCAGCCGAACGGAAAGCCTGCGCAGTACCCCAGCGAGCCGCTCCAGAAGGGACAAGCGCCCAAGGGCCCGTGGCTGCCTCACCGCGTCTCGCGCGACCTGCGCGACAGGCTCCCCTTCATCTACGTGGGCGTCCAGCGGGAGTACGACCGCCAAGCGCCCGGGAGCCGCTGGTCGGTGCTGCGACGTCTCCTGAACGAAGTGAACACCGAGTTCCTGAACGACAAGAAGGAGATCAAGGTCCGGAAGGCCGACGGCACCGTCGAGAAGATGACTCGCAAGCAAGCCTTCGAGTCTGCCGTGAAGGGCGCCTACGAGTACCTGCGCACCGAGCGCTTCGTCGAGATCGAGAAGCGGCTCGCCGCGAACGCGATGGAGCAGATGGGCCTCCAGCCCGGGAGCGACAAGGTCGAACTCCACTTCGACAGTCACGATCCGACCAATGCCTTCCGGTCCCTGCAGCTCTACGTCGAGCAGATGGGGATCACGAGCCCTGCGGGAGAAGTGGGGGCGGGGCTCCAGAGCGCCATCGTGGTCGCGATCTTCCGCACGTATGAGGAGCTGAAGAAAGAGGGCGCGGTGTTCGCCATGGAAGAGCCCGAAGTCTTCCTCCACCCGCATCGCGCTCGCTACTTCGCCGCGGTGCTCCGGTCGCTCACCGAGAAGGGCAACCAGGTGTTCGTGACCACCCACTCGCCGATCTTCGTGGCACTGGACCAGCCCGAGTCGGTCGCCCTTGTGCGCCGCACTCAGGCGGACGGGACGACGGTGCACCAGACTTCGAAGGTGGCGCTGGCCGCCGACGATCGCCGCGCGCTTCGTCTGCTCACGGAGTTCGACACGCAGAGAAACGAGCTCTTCTTCGCACGGTGCGTTCTGCTGGTGGAGGGCGCGACCGAGAAGGTTGCCCTGCCGCTCCTGTTCCGGGCGCTGGGCCACGACGTCAATAGCCTCGGGATCTCGGTGGTCGAGGTCGGCGGCAAGACCAAGCTGCCGCTCTTCGCGTCCGTGTGCGCGGCGCTGAAGATCCCGTTCGTTGTCCTGGCGGACCACGACGTGAGGGAGGTGGATGCTTCCTTGAGCGAGGCACGGCAGAACGATCGGCGCGAGAAGAACACCAAGCACGAACGCTGGAATGCGGACATCGAGAAGGCGTGCCCGGCCGACGCGCTCTTCTGGATGCAGCCGGACTTCGAGGTGGAGTGCGGACTGCCCCACGTCGAGGCCGAGAAGATTGATCGCGCACTGGAGCGGTTCTCGGCCGATTTGGAGACCGAGGTTCCCTCCCTCCTGCGCCCTGTGATCACGAAGGTCTTGGAGCTGGCCCGATGACCCTCACCGCCCTCCGCCTCGCCAACTTCAAGGCCTTTGGCGCCTCCCAACGGATTCCGCTGCGGCCGCTCACGCTGGTCTTCGGCACGAACAGCGCGGGGAAGTCGAGCCTGATCCACGCGCTCGCGCTCGCCCACCACGCGGTGGAGACGGGCGAGCTCGACACCCAGCGCACCCAGATCGGCGGCGAAGCGATCGACCTCGGCGGGTTCCGCCAGTATGTCCACCGGCGCAAACGCGACCGGCAAGTCGAGATCGCGTTCGAGATCGACCCGGGTCAGCTCTCCGGGCGGGTTGCGGAGCTTCTGCGCTCGGCGCGCGGGGTGACCGTGGAGCTTGCCATCGGCGCGGGTTTCGCGAGCGAGCAGCGAACGCTCTTCGGGGACTTTGCTCGCGAGCTCGACCGCGAGGGCGGCGTGCGGGTGGAGCGCTTCGGCCTGGTGGTGGACGACGCACCCCTCCTGTCGATGAGCGCGCGTTCCGGCGAGCTCTTGCGCCTCGACCGACTGGATCACCAGCACCCGGCCTTCCGGGAACTGCTGCGCGGTATCGTGACCTTCGCGACCACGACCGAGGACGTGCGCGAGGACGACTTCGCGGGGTTGGGAGAGATCCTGGACGAACTCGTGCCCCGCATTACCGCCCGATGCCACGGTCTCCTGCCCCGGCTCGAGGAGGAAGTCGAAGCCCAAGAGGGAGAAGCACCGGCGGGGTTGCTCCCCGTGAGCCGCGGGAGGCGTCAGGAAGACCTTGCCCGAGCGGCCAAACTATTCCTGCCTGGTGCGCTCCGCGATCTGGTCCGTGGCCTCGGCGCCGCGGTTGAACATGAGACACGCCGCCTGCGCTACCTGGGCCCCCTGCGCTCCTACCCCCCGCGTCACCTGGCCTTCGCGCAGCACCACGACCTGAACTGGTTCGCCGGCGGGGGCTATGCCTGGGACGTGGTCCGCACGCGCGAGGAGATCCGGCGCCAGGTGAACGCCTGGCTCGGCGACGCGGTCCGCCTCAAGTCGCCCTACGAGCTCGTCGTACGCGAGCTGCTTCCCGCGGTGGCGATGGCGAACGAGCTGCCGCCGAAGATCGCGAAGGCGCTACACGACCTTGCGGGCTCGATGCTCGCGAAGCTCAACGGGGAAGAGCAGCCGGACCTGCTGACCCTGGCCGGCGAGGTCGCCGAACAGGTCGCCGAGCTCGACCATGAGAATGTCGAGGACACGATTCCCGAGATCGAGACGCTCGTGGCCGCGGCCACCGATTCGGAAGCGCTGGCCGAGCGCTGGGCCGAAGAGCTGGTCGAGGCGCGCGCGGAGGCAATCCAGGACCTCGTGCTGATCGACAAGCGGACGGGGACTCCGGTGAGCCATCGCGATGTCGGTATCGGTGTCAGCCAGGTACTACCCGTGCTTGTGTCGGCCTACGCCTTCCGCAACCAGCTCGTGGCCATCGAGCAGCCCGAGATCCACCTGCACCCCGCCTTGCAGGCGGAGCTCGGCGACGTGTTTCTCGCCTCCGCCCTCGGGGAGCAGCGGAACACTTTCCTGCTTGAAACGCACAGCGAACACCTGATCCTCCGCATCCTGCGGCGCATCCGGGAAACGACGGACGGCGAGCTTCCGGAGGGAGCCCCGGCCGCTCGCCCGGAGGACGTGTCCGTGCTCTACGTGCAACCGGGCAGTGATGGCGCCGAGGTGATCCAAATCCCGGTGACCGCAGAGGGCGAGTTCGAACGACCCTGGCCGGAGGGATTCTTCCCGGAGCGCTCACGGGAGCTCTTCTGAGCGATGATTCACGAGTATGCCCTCGAACCCGAGCTCGTCGCCAGTTGGGTCGACCACCGAATCGGCCGCTACTTCATCGAGAAGTTCGGCCTCGGGCAGCCTCGTATCGTGTCGCGGTATCCAAAGCGCTGGAAGAGGCTCGTCTGGGAGGCGTTCACAAGCGACAACGACGTTGAGCGTGCGCGAATGACGGAGCTACTTGAGCGCCTGAGCGAGACTATGGTGAAGCGCCGGGACGGCCGCTGGGATCCGAACGCAGGCTGGCTCCACAACGCCGAAGACGAGCACGTGCGCGTGCCGTTCCACGCGATTCTGGCCAGAAGCAACCCTCGCGGGCACGCAAAGGTGCTCGTCGCTGACGAGATCGACAACTCGGCGCTCCTTTGGTCGGTTCGCCGCGGCTATACGATCCCCCGGACGGCGATTGAGATGGCCGCGGCCGTCGCGAGCATGCTCCGCATCGCCGACGTCCTGGTGTTCGTGGATCCGCATTTCGGTCCGGAGAACAGCCGCTACCGCCGGCCCTTGGAGCAGTTTCTTCGCTCGGTTGTTGACGGGCGACCAGGCGAAGCACCGCGGCGGCTCGAAGTGCACTCCTCCGCGGATGGCGGGTCGACAACGGCGTTCTTCGGCGATGGATGCCGTCAGCAACTTCCCCGATGCATCCCGATCGGCCTGCGCGTGGCGATGGTCCGGTTGCGCCAGCGCCAGGGTGGGGAGCGCCTGCACAACCGCTACATCTTGACCGACCTCGGCGGCGTGATCTTCGGAGTGGGACTGGACGAAGGGGATCCTGGAGACACCGACGACATCCAGCTTCTCGACCGCGCGCAGTACGAGAAGCGATGGCGGCAGTACGCGGGCGAGCCCCCGGCTTTTGAGCGACCCGAACCCGCGATCAGAGTCGAAGGTGCCAGCGTATGAAGGACGCCGACGAGGAGCCAGCTAACAAACAGAATGCAGCCGCAGGCGCCTCACGCCGCAACTGAGGCTGGGAATTTCTCTGGATGAAGGAATTCGGCAGCCTGGAAGTCGCAGCGCTCTCGGCGCTCGGAGGGCTTGGCATTTCCTTGGGCCGCTGGCGCCTCTTCGGAGCCATCAATGTCCTTGATTGCGAGCCTTGGGACAAGGCCTCTCTGAGTCCGTGCCGAAGCCTGCCCAAGCCGAGCAGGCGTACCGCGACGAAAGTCCGGGGTCCTGCCATGCGTGCGTCCGGTTCTTCGCCAGTCAGCACCGACATGTCATAGTGGGCCATCGCCGTTGATGTCGCCGGCGCCGGTGGCGACGTTGGACAACGACAAGAGCGACATCTCCACCGGCCACGACAACCCGCTGGACTCGCAAGGCTGAAGTAAGAAGTAAGAAGTATGAAGGCAGAAAGCAAAGAACGCATTCGTCTCTGTCATGCCGCTTGCTTCCTACTTCATCCTTCTTACTTCTTACTTCTCGAGCAATAGCAGATGCTCGCGCTTGAAGTCGCCCGTGCGATCGGCGGACCACTCGCGGCGCGGCTGAGAGGCGGCCGCGATCCAGGTGAGGCCGAGGTCCTCTGCAACCTCGCGGATCAGACGGGCGGAATCGATGGCCGCATTCCGGAGCACGCCGTCGCCGATCAGGACGATGACGCGGGCCGGCTTCCTGAGAGCCGGAACCCAGCGGGCCATGCAGTCGCGCATCTGCTTCTTGTACAGCGCCGGCGCGTCCTTGCGATCTTTGAGTCCCTCGCGCGTTCCGATCTCGCCGGCGGATGCAGCGGAGTTGTGATCGCCTTTCCACAGCACGACTTCCCGGAGGAAGTGCTGGCGGTGATAGTCGTAGTGGCCCGGATAGGGCGGCGAGGTAACCACGGCGTCGATCGATTCTTTCGGGAGAACCAGCTTCCTGCCGTCGAGAACCCGCAGGTCCGGCTCATGGAAGCCCTTGCCACGGCGGCGCACCTCGGCTTGCAGCTCCTTGAGCATTCCCGCCACCTCGCGGCAGCGGCGCACGAACCACGTGAACGCCGCACGCTCGGGAAAGCGGCGCGCCTCTGGTTCCTTCCGCGTGACGCTGTCGCTGTGCTGCCGGGAGAGCTTGACCAGCAGCGAGGACAGAACTGCAAGCAGCATCCTGCGCTCGTCCTCGCTCTCCACCTCGTCGATCGCCTCCCGCAGTCTCAGGATCTCATCGAGCGTATGCGGGAAGAACCAGGGAATCACGGGCTCCGCCCAGGAGGGCCACTTGTCCCTCTCCCGGTTCGATGAGCGGCGTGCCAGAAGAATGCCCAGGCTCTCGATGCGCCGGCAGCGCGCTTCCTGCCACACCCGCGTGCGCGCCCACGCGACCAGGATCGCGACCCGCGAGACGTCGACGCCGATGAAGCGGCGCGACTCGAGCAACGACTCGACCGCGACGGTGCCCGAGCCCGCGAACGGGTCGAGGACGGTCTCCCCCGTGCACAGCTCGCGCAGAACCAGGCGCGCGACGGAAGGGTGCATGCGCGCAGGGTAGGGATGAAAGCCGTGGGTGAAGGGCAGCGTCTGGGGCGGCGGCACGGCAAAGCATCGCCTGAAGACCTCCGCTTGAGCGCTCTCACCCGCGAGCGTGGTCGGCCCGCCCCATTGGCTCAGACTGCGGCGCTGGTTGTCTTTGGCCATTCCGCGCATGGAGTCTCGACAGGGAATCGGATCAGCGCGTCGTCGGAAACTCCGCAACGCGCAGGCGCGTCGAACCGTAGGGCACCAGATCGACCGCCTCCCGGTGCGAGCGGCACCGGACCGGGCTCTTCGGAGCCGGACCGGCGCAGTGCTCCACGAGCTTCCATTCGGACACCTTTCGAGCCTCGACTGCGACGCGGATCGGGGAATGTCGATCGTCGAACGGCACCTTGGACACCTGCGACGTCCGCACCGGCATCGCGCTGCACTCCTTCTCGTCGGTCTGCAGCGCGTAGTTCCACGCCGACCTCGGCACGACTTCATGGTTGCCGTAGATCGGATGCTGGCCCTCGAGCAGGCGCATCTCATGATCGATCGGAAGGGCAAGGAGCAGAGGACCCAGGTACAGCGACAGGGCTCCGCGCTCGCGCCGTTCGCCGCGGACGGTGCGCGGCAGACGCAGCTTTACCTGGTCGCCGTCGTGGAACGTGCGCTCGATCCGGTGATAACGCCCGCCCGCGACGGGCGAGTCGTCGACGGTGGCGTTCGAGCACCAGGCGGGAATCCGCAGGTACAGAGGAAAACGCGCCGGGTTCTTGGTCTCGACGGTGAAGGTGACCTCGTCGGAGAACGGATAGCCGGTCTCCTCGACGACCCGCACCTGGGAATGGTCGGCGAGGTCCACGCTGACCACGGAGGGGCCCAGCGCCCCGGTGGCGAGGCCGCCGTCGTTCGTCCCCATCCACAGGTGGCTCACCAGCTTGGGCCAGCCCTGATGGTAGTTGGCGGTGCAGCAGCCGAACTCCGGCGCGAGGCCGAACAGATTGGCCTGATTGCCGTTGTTCATCCAGTGGCGCGGGGCGTCGGTGCACAGCACCTGATTCACCTGCTGGTCGTACTGATGGATGCGCATGCGCGCGTCGAACGCCGCCGGCAGGCTGTTGTAGGCCACCTGCTCGAGGCGGTCGCCGTACATCGGGTCGCCCGAGATGCGCAGCAGGTGCTCGAGCGAGAACATCAGCTCGACGACGCTGCACAGCTCGCTGCCCTGCGTCGGGTCCCTGCCGGCGAGGTGCTCGTCGCCTCCGATCAGTCCGTTCGCCTGCCCGTGGTGCTGGTCGAGCTCGTGCAGGCCCTTGGGCAGAGCCGTGCGATCCTTCTCATCCTCCGACCACAAGGACCACAGCATCGGATACTTGAGCGCCATCACCACGTTGACGATGTGGGTGTCGTGGCGGAACTGAACGGGTCTCTCGACCCTGGGCCAGGCGAATTGATGGAAGTATTCGGTCCAGTCGAGGCTCCCTTCGCGCAGCCTCTTCATGTGCTCGACCAGGAAGTCCTCGCCGGTGTGCGCATGGAGCCACTGCAGCACGAGGTCGGTCTCGCCGGCGCGTGACGCGCTCCATTCCCTCAATGGGATGGCTGCCAGGTGCTCCGACTGGTGGTGAAAGAACCTGCTGAGCAGCGGCAGCACGCGCCCGTCGCCGGTCGCTTCGTAGTGCTGGCACAGGGCTTTCAGCACCGGAGTGAAGTGCCACCAGCCGGGTCCCCACTTGCTCTTGGGATTCTCCGGACCGAACGATCCGCTCTGCCTCTGGCTGGCGAAGATGCACTCGAGCCAGACTTGCGCGCGCTCCTTCAGCTCGTCGGAATTGAGCAGGTGCGCTAGAGGCACGAGGCCGTCGAGGTAGTAGGGTCCGCGCTCCCACGATTCGCCGTCGCCGCCCTTCCAGGCGCTGGTGGACCCAAGGTCGGGCCACACCGACTCGACCGCGCCGCTCAAACCGTTGGCCTGCACGCGGAGCTGATTCATCAGCCAGCCGAGCGGCAGGACCGAGCCCAGCGGCAGCTCGATGAACACGGACGGAAACACTCGGTCGGATCTCCCAAGCCTCACGCACGGGTTATCAACAGCGGGCATCGCCCGGTGGACGCCCATCCGCCGCGCGTTGCGCTCCCGGTTCACTTCAATCCCACTGATTATGCTAGAGAAGTCCCCAGATCAGATCGGGAGGAATCTCTGGGGGCCGGAGGCGTCGGGTCTCTGACCCAGAAGGCTGATCGCGCGAGGAGAAGGGCGTGGGAACCCAACCGACCGACCTGATCATCGAGGAAACCGAGGGCTGCGCTCGAATCCTGAGACTCAACCGACCGGAGGCCCGAAACGCCCTGAGCGCCGGGCTGATCACGGCGCTCGAGAAGGGGCTTGCGACCGCCGAACGAGACACGAACATGCGCGCGGTCGTCCTGACCGGGAACGGCCCGGACTTCTGTGCCGGCGCGGATCTCAAGGCGCTGCAGGAGATCTCCCGGCGCTCGTCCGACGACAACCTCGCCGACTCCCATCGGCTCGCGCAGCTCCTCCGCCGGATCCACACGCTCCACAAGCCCGTGATCGCCGCCGTCCACGGCCATGCCCTCGCAGGCGGCAGCGGGCTTGCGTGCGTCTGTGACTACGTCGTCGCCACCCACGATGCCAAGTTCGGCTTCACCGAGGCGCGCATCGGGTTCATCGCCGCCATCGTGTCGACCTTCCTGATCGACCGCGTCGGCATGGGCCGGGCGCGCGAGCTCCTGCTCTCGGCGCGGGTGTTCGATTGCGAGGAGGCGCTGCACATCGGCCTTGTCAACCTCCGGGTCGAGCCCGCGCACCTTCTCGACCGGGCCCTCGAAGTCGCGCACCAATGGTCGCGCAGCTCGCCCTCCTCCCTCGCTCTCACCAAGCAGCTCCTGTCCAAGATTCGCGGCTCGAATCTCGAGGACGCCCTCGACCTCGCCACCCGCATGAACGCAGAGACCCGCGCCACCCCCGACTGCAAGGAAGGCATCGCCGCCTTCCTCGAAAAGCGCCAACCCTCGTGGGTCAAGGAGAGGTGAGAATCTTCGCCCGAACCGCAGACCTCGACTTCTCATTGAACCGTAAGCCGGACCACAGGGTCGTAGCTAAGGTTCCACATCAACCCACCGCTCAGGCTCGGAACATTCACCGTCGAGAACACCCCTGACCTCGTACCCGTGTAGGTGATGATGTCGAACATGTTTCCAGAGGAAGGCTGAAACGGATCAATCAAGTAGACATTGAGCGTGCCATCGAAGCTGACGTTTCCAGTCACCGCCAGCCGGTCATACTCCGTCCCTACATTGAGTCCTCCGATCTCGATCTCGAGGATTCCCGAGCTTTTCTGCGTGTACGCACCGTTCAACGTGAGCACGCCCACGGTCGATCCCGGTCGCACCGTTGCCGCGTTCTCCAGGCTTCCATTGATCACCCCAATGCCCTGCAAGATTCCTCCCTGGATCCGAACGATCCCCGTCGCTGTCAGAGTTCCGAGCACGACTGTCGATCCTGACGCCTGAATAAAGTCCCCGTTGGAACTAAGCGAAGAACCGGATTGAACCGAGATGGTGCCCGAGTTCGACCACGTTCCGGCGAGCGCCAGCGACGCAGAGTTCGTCGCCTCCAGAGTTCCCAATGAATCGTTCGACCAGTTCCCCGTCACCGTGATCGTCTTGGCCGATCCCGTCGCTCGGATCGTGCCTTGGTTCTCCAAGCCCAACCCCGACGCGCCGACCGTCCCGCCGCTGGTCGTGTTTTCGATCGTGAT
>Ga0247727_10001465_pt1 | contig 56135 bp, 43 predicted proteins | sample WisWelCaveWW1625_FD_202498 | JGI IMG/M metagenome (GOLD analysis project Ga0247727, IMG submission 202498) | Biofilm microbial communities from Wishing Well Cave, Virginia, United States - WW16-25 | ecosystem: Environmental > Aquatic > Deep subsurface > Groundwater > Cave microbial mat | place... | reverse complement strand
CTGGTATGTTACTCCTTTATCTGAATTGTTGCAGCGAATTCTGCGATACCTCGGACTGCCCGTCTCCGTCTACACCGGCTTGGCCGATAATTCATCCTAAGCTGTTTTCGTTTACGCGAAAGAACAGCTATAAGCTGCTTCATTAAAGAAGCGAGTTCTTTTTCTATCAACAAGGAAAGTTATGAACAAACGCCTAATCGCCAAAACCACAAAGAAGCTCATCACCAAGAAAACCGGCCGAGCGAAAATTGCAATCACGCCTGCCAAGATAAAAGCCGGTCAGAGGACGGCTGCAAAAGCAACGGAATATCTTTATGCTTTGACGATCCATATCATTGACGGGCCGATGTCGGAAGAGTATCAAGGCCAGGAAATCTCCCGCACTATTCAAATCAAAGGCAGCCAGACACTGGAGGCATTGCATTACGCCATCTTCGAAGCCTTCGAGCGCTGGGAGAATCACATGTACGAATTCAACCTCGGCAAAGGGCCGCATGATCGCTCGAAAATATACGCCATGCGTCCCATGTGGGAAGGTTTTGAAGAAGAAGAGAAGCCCGCCGGTTATACCACCACCACCACGCTTGACGCTTTGGGATTGAAAGCCGGTCGCGCCTTCGGCTATGCCTTCGATTTCGGCGATGACTGGCAGCATCAAATCAATGTGGACAAGATCGAAGCCGCGCCCTCCCGCGGCAAGTATCCCAAAATCACCAAGCGCGTCGGCGACTGCCCGCCGCAATATCTGGAAGAGGATGATGGCGAATTCGATGATGACGAAGATTGAATCGTTTTGCCCTAAATGGTTTTGCCTTAAAAACGCGTTGCAAATGCGCCGTCGAGGCCATACCTTTCACTACGCGAAAAGATATTACATTCTCCCACGTCTCACAACAAAATCAAACCGAGCAACGACAGCTAATTGGAAGCGTTGAACCCGAGCGTTTGGATGCGTCCCGAAATTAACTGCCCTGTCATCCAGAAGGGAACCTGTGAAGAAGCGAGTACAGTGCAAGTGCGTCACAAGATTCCTTAATTTTTTCGATATTCCAACCCTCATGCCTTCTTTTTCCATCATCATCCCCGCCTACAACCGCGGCGCGTTTTTGCGGGAGGCGATGGCTTCGGTTTCAGCGCAAACCGAGCGCGATTTCGAATTGATTATCGTAGACGACGGCTCCACCGACGAAACGCAATCTTTGTGCGCGAGTTACGGCGGCGAGCTGCGCTATTTTTATCAAAGCCGGCGCGGCGTTTCGGCGGCGCGCAATTTGGGAATGCAGCACGCCGCCGGAGAGCTGATTGCATTTTTGGATTCCGACGATCTTTGGCAGCCGCAAAAGCTCGCACGCCAGGCGCAATGGCTGGCGGCGCATCCGGATATTCTGCTTTGTCACACCGATGAAATTTGGATTCGCCGCGGCCGGCGTGTGAATCAGAAAAAAATTCATCGCAAGGCCGGCGGCTGGATTTATCCCATGTGCCTGCCGCGCTGCGTGATCAGCCCTTCGGCCGTGGTTATGCGCCGCGAGCTGTTCGAGCACACCGGCGTTTTCGACGAGGCCCTGCCGATTTGCGAGGATTATGATTTGTGGCTGCGCGTGGCGGCGCGCTTTGCCGCCGGTTTTATCGCGGAGCCGTTGATCATCAAACGCGGCGGCCACGAAGACCAGCTTTCGCACAGCGAATGGGGCAGCGATCGCTATCGCGTGTATGCGCTGTTGAAGATTTTGGCCGCCGGGCATTTGCGGGAAGATTGGCGGCAACAAACGGTTGCAACATTGAAAAGAAAATGCCACATTCTGGCGCACGGCTATCACAAACACGGGAACGTCATGGAAGCGAATTTTTTCACGCAGGTCAGCCATGATTCAGCTCAAGGACATTTTGATCCCGACCGACTTCTCCGACACTTCGAGCGCAGCGCTGGGGCACGCCAGCATGATCGCGGAACGCTTTAATGCGCAGTTGACGATCTTGCACGTGGACGCAGTTGCCGGGTCCGCCGGCGAAGAAACTTTCCCGGCGCTCGAACCCGAGATGGATGAAACGGAGCAAGCTGCGGAACGCGAAGTTTTGCAGCTTACGGGTTTGAAGACGCCGCCACTGTTGCACGTTAGGCGCGTGGTGCGCCGCCACGAGAACCCGGCGGAAGAAATCGTGCGCTTCGGCCGCACCCACACTTGCGATCTTATCGTCGTGGGCACGCACGGCCGAACCGGCTTGAGCCATCTCATCATGGGCAGCGTGGCGGAGCGCGTAATCCGGCAGGCGAATTGCCCGGTCTTGACCGTGCGCGCGAGCGCGCACGCGGCGCAAGTGCTGCCCTATCTCAAAATTCTCGTGCCTCTGGATTTTTCTCCGCATTCGGAAAAGGCGCTGTTGTATGCGTGGTCGCTTGCCAAACTCTTTCACGCCCATTTGCACATTCTTCATATCGTCGACATCCCGATTCACCCCGAGCATTATGCCGTGAATTTGAATTTGACCGGCGAGTTTGGCCACCAGCTCATGTTGCGCTCGCACGAAGAGTTGGAGCGCATGATCGCGCCCCACCAACCCTCCACCGTGAAACATCGCCTCGTGGTCGAATTTGGCCGCGCGTACAATGAAATTGTCGATTTTGCCGCGGAGAATGAATGCGATTTGATCGTCATGGGCACGCAAGGCTTGAGCGGCCTGGAAAAATTTTTTCTCGGCAGCACTACCGCCAAAGTGGTGCGCCACGCGCCTTGTCCGGTGTTGACGGTCAAGCCCGAGGAAAGAGATTTCGTGACGCCTTCCGCCAAACCCCATGTCTGAGCTGCAACGTTAGCTTGAGTGCGGCGTCTATACAAGACTCAAATTGACGGCAGTGTTAGTGCTAGGAAAGGTTCCTATTGAATGACAGGGTATGGATTTTGGGCGAAAAACCGAACTTAACGTTGTAGCATTAGTTAGTTAAGCGCATAATGTTCAAGAGGCCAGAAAATGCAATACGGCACGGTCAAAAAATGGGATGCGAGCAAGGGCTTCGGCTTCATTGTCAGCGATGACGACGAAGAACTGTTCGTGCATGCGACTGATTTGGACGCTACGATCAAAGACAAACGCTTGAAACCCGGCCAGCGCGTAGGGTTCGACGTGGCCCGCGAAATGAAAGGCGACAAAGCGGTGCGAGTGAGAATTATAAAATGAAGTCGGGCCCGGCTTTTTCAAGTCGAGCTGCGCTCGTTTGGAATAAAATTTTACGCGACCAGGAGACCCAAAACCATGAGCATGGCATTGCGTTTCACTCCTCGAAAATTCGCTTCCATTTTCATCGCTCTCATTTTTCCGGTTGCCGACAACGAGGGTTTGGCGCAGCAAGCCAAACTTCCGCTCAAATTGGAAGATTTTTACGCTTCCGCAAAATTTGCCGGCAGCGCTTTTCAAGGCGGACAATGGGCGGAGCGAGGACCGGTGATCACCTTCGTTCAGGCCGATACCGCCACGGGCGCGACGCACCTCATGAGCTATGATCTCGAGCGCAATCAACAAAAAATTTTATTGGACGGCGAGCGCCTGCAAGCCGCCGGCGTTGGGCGCCGTCTCAACATTCAAAATTATGCTTTCAATCACGATCGTTCCGCCGTGTTGATTTACACCGATTCTGCGCCGGTATGGCGTCTCAATACCCAGGGCTATTATTATATCTATGATTTCACCAGGCAAGCGCTCACTCCCATCAGTGCACGCGATCGCGGCTATCAAATGTTCGCCAAGTTCAGCCCGGATGGAAAATATGTCGCGTTCGTGCGCGAGCGCAATTTGTTCCTGGTGGAGATAGCGGGCATGAATGAAACGCAATTGACGTTTGACGGCGCGGAAGGCAAGATCATCAACGGCACGACCGACTGGGTGTATGAAGAAGAATTCAGCTTGCGCGACGGCTGGTCGTGGAGCCCGGACAGCAAATATCTTGCTTTCCTGCAGCTCGACGAATCCAATACCGCTGATTTTTTCATGGCGGATTTGCACGGCCACAAGCCCGAGCTGAAAAAGTTTCGCTTCCCTTTTGCCGGCGAGGCCAACAGCGAAATTCGCGTGGGTGTGATCGATCTCGCCGCCAAGAAGCCGCAGTATTTCGACACCGGCACGTGGCAAACGAATGACGAAGCTTACGAATACATTCCGCGCATGGGTTGGACGCCGTTGATCGACGGCAAACCTTTCGTGTGGATGCTGCGCTTGAATCGCGATCAAAATCGCGTGACCGTGCTGCACGGCGATCCGGAAAACAAGCAGGCGAAAATTATTTTCGAAGACAAGGAAAGCACCTGGGTCGAGCCTTTCGATCCTTTCGGCGGCAACGACAAAATTGTCTACCTCGACGACGGCAAGCATCTGTTCTGGCAAAGCGAGCGCGACGGCTACAATCATTTGTATCTCTACAAAACCACGGGGGAATTGGCGCAGCAGCTCACGCAGGGCGCGTGGGAAGTCACGCAGTTTCACGGCTATGACGCCAACGGCGGCCGGCTATATTTTTCCGCCACGGCCGAAAGCCCGGTGGAGCGGCATCTCTACCGGCTGGCGTTTGATCTTAAAAAAATGACGAACGGCGCGCCGGCATCACCCACGAAAATCACACGCGAACCGGGCACACACGGCGTCAATTTTTCGCGCGATTGGAAGTATTATCTCGACACTTATTCCAACCGCAACACGCCGCCGGTGACGCGCTTGCATCGGGCGGAGGGCACGATCGTAAAATATTTGGAAGAGAACGCGGAGCTGAAGCGCACGCTCGCCGCGCATGATTTTCCCAAAGCCGAATTTTTGACCGTGCCGGGCGCGAGCGCTGCGCGTTTGCATGCTTATGTCATCAAGCCCACAAATTTCGATTCAACCCGCAAGTATCCTTTGCTCATGTGTACCTACGGCGGGCCGGCAGTGCAAAATGTTACTGATTCCTGGGATGCCTTTTTCGGTTTGTGGCATGCTTATTTGGCGCAGCAAGGCTTTATCGTCGCCGCCGTGGATAATCGCGGCGCGGCCGGATACGGCAAAGCCTTTGAAAGCGCGGTGCACAAAAACATGGGCACGGCCGAGCCGGCCGATCAAATCGCGGCGGCAAAATATTTTGGCGCTTTGCCTTTCATCGACAAGAACCGCGTCGGCATTTGGGGTTGGAGCTACGGCGGCTACAACACGTTGCTGGCGTTGACGAAGTATGACGGACCGCAAGTGTTCAAATTGGGCGTGGCAATTGCGCCGGGCGGAGATTGGGAAGCTTACGACACGATTTACACCGAACGCTACATGTCCACGCCGCAAAAAAATGCCGCCGGATATAGAGAAGCCTCGCCGCTCAATTTTGTGGAAAATCTCACTGCTCGCCAACGCTTGCTCATCGTGCACGGCGATCAAGACGACAACGTGCATTTTCAAAGCACGCTGCATTTGCTCACCGCTTTGCAAAGAAGCAACAAGCACTTTCAATTCATGCTGTATCCCGGCGGCAATCACAGCCTGCAAGGCACGCGCAACCCGCTGGTGTATTTGCATTTGTTCGAGACCTTGACAAATTTTGTGCAGCAGAATCTATGAACGCGAAGGATTCGTTTTCACCGGGCCGAAGATGAGGTATAAACTATGAAAATGGTAAGAATTTAGCCGCTTGAAGTCCATGTCATTCTGGAAGAATCTTTTTAAGCATTTAGTAAAATGCCCAATTGCAGAGCATTCTCAGTGCTGAAAAAGATTCAGACTGTGTGAAAACGTTCGAATTTGTCATTGCGAGCGGAGCGAAGCAATCTCTAACTCCAATACGTGCACGAGCCGGGATTGCTTCGCTGCGCTCGCAATGACGTTTTCACACAGTCTGATTCTTCCAGAATGACAGCGTTAGGGGATTCAACTTCCACTGGCTAAACGCTTACAAATTTTCATACTTTATTCCGGATTGATTTAATTAAACACTCAACGAATTCCCGCCGCCTCCGATTTGCAAATCACCCCGCGCTTCCCTACTTTTGTGCTATGCCATTCCCCTATGCTGAAATTCACTTCCCGTTGCCGCTCTCACGCGGATATACGTATCGCGTGCCCGCCGCTTTGCAGGAAGCCGCGCAGCCGGGCCGGCGCGCGCTTGTGCCTTTGGGCAAGCGCATCGCCACCGGCTTTATCGTGCGCCGCACCAACACCCTGGATTTCCCGCCGGAAAAATTAAAAGACATTTTCGACGTGCTTGATGAAGAGCCGCTGTTCGACGAATCGCGTTTGCAATTGGCGCAATGGCTGGCGGACTATTATCTCGCCGGCCTGGGTGAAGTGTTGCGCACCATGCTGCCGCCGGGATTGGAACAGCAGAGCAAGCAATTCGTGCGGCTGGCGCGTGAGGTTAGTGAAGTCGAGCTGAAAGCGTTGCACGCACGTGCGCCGCGCCAGGCCGAGATTTTGCAAGCGCTGCAAGGCAAAGCCGGCTATAAAATTTCTTATTTGTCCAAGCAGCTCAACTATGGCGGCGTGCGCGAAAGCTTGCGCGCTTTGATGAAAAACGGCATGGTCGAAGTTTCACAAAAAATGACCAGTGGCGAGGCGCGTGCTTTGCTCGTGACGTTCGTGCGCTTGACCGAAAACGGCAAGTTGCTTCTGCAAAACCCCAAACTATTAAAAGAGCAAAGGACAAAGGGCAACAAGCAAAAAGCAAAAGGCGATCACGAAGAATCCGGGCCGGTTGAAATTCGGCTCAGTGACAAGCAGCGGCAGAGCCTGGAAATGTTGCAGCGCAGGGGCGAGATGAGCCGCGCGGCGTTTTTGCGCATGAGCGGACTTTCCGCCGGCGCCTTGCAGACTTTGGCCAACAAAACCTGGGTGGATTTACAAAGAAAAGAAATCTTGCGCGATCCTTATGCCGGCGCGGTCGAAACCGCCCCGGCTTTGCGCTTGAATGAAGAGCAGAGCCAGGCCGTGGCGCAAATCAATCTGGCGTGCAACCAAAATAATTTTTCCGTTTTTCTGTTGCACGGCATTACCGGCAGCGGCAAGACCCAGGTTTACATCGAAGCGATTCGCCACGCGCTTGCTTCCGGCAAAGGCGCGATCGTTTTGGTTCCCGAAATCTCTTTGACGCCGCAAACGGTGGCGCGCTTTCGCGGCAACTTCGGCGAGAACGTGGCCGTGTTGCACAGCCGCTTGAGCAAAGGCGAACGCTACGATGCCTGGCGGCGCGTGCAGCGCGGAGAGGTTCGGCTCGCGATCGGCCCGCGCTCGGCGGTATTTGCGCCGGTGCACAATCTGGGCTTGATCGTAGTCGACGAAGAGCATGAATCCAGCTACAAGCAAGTCGATCCGGCGCCGCGCTATCACGCGCGTGACGTGGCGATCATGCGCGCCAAAATGAGCGCAGCCGTTGTCGTGTTAGGCTCGGCCACGCCCGCGGTTGAAAGCTATTATAACGCGCGCACCGGCAAATATCATTTGCTGGAGCTGCGCCACCGTATCGACAACGTGCCGTTGCCGGCGGTGCGGCTGCTCGACATGCTGCGTTTTCGCAAAACCGCACCCGACCGCGAAGGCATTTTTTCCCGGCTGCTGCTCGGCAAGATTCAGGAAAAGTTGGAGCGCAAGGAGCAAATCATTCTGTTGCAAAACCGCCGCGGCTTTGCGCCGGTGGTGCGTTGCTTGAGTTGCAGCTTCACGCGCATGTGCGACGCCTGCAATATCCCGCTCACCTTTCACAAGCGCGGCAATGTTTTGCGCTGCCATTATTGCAATGCTCATGAAAAAGCGCCGGACGTTTGTCCGCAATGCCACAGCCTCGATCTTATTTTCAAGGGCATCGGCACGCAAAAAGTGGAGGAAGCCCTGCGCGATCTGCTGCCCGGGGCGCGCGTGGTGCGCATGGATTTTGACACGACCCGCGGTAAAATGGCGCATGACCGCATTCTGCGGGAATTTGGCGAGCATCGTTACGACATTCTGCTCGGCACGCAAATGATTGCGAAAGGGCTGGACTTTCATCGCGTCACGCTGGTGGGCGTGATTTCTGCCGACACGACTTTGTTGCGCCCGGATTTTCGCGCGAGTGAAAGAACTTTTCAATTGCTCACGCAAGTGGCCGGGCGCGCCGGCCGCCGCAACCTGCCGGGCGAGGTGATCATTCAGACTTATTCGCCCACAAATTTTTGCCTGCTGTGCGTGCAACAACACGACTTCAATAAATTTTTTGACGCGGAGGTGCACTTCCGGCAGAGCTTGAAATATCCGCCGTTCGTGCGCCTCGCGGCGGTATTGTTTCGCCATGCGGATCACGAAAAAGTGCAGGGCGCAGCCCATGATTTTGCCGCGCTGTTGCGCCGCACCCAAACGCCGATGACGGTTTACGGCCCCACGCCGGCCATGCTCAAGCGTTTGCAAAATGAGTTTCGCTGGCAGGTGCTGGTCAAAAGCGATCCGGTGCAAGACCCTGGCGCGCGACGCATGCGCGTAACCGTAGCACAGGCGGTGCAAGCCTTGCAAAAAAGCCACGGCCGCCAGCGCGTGCGCATGAGTGTGGATATCGATCCGGTTTCGGTTTTATGAAATTTTTCCTCAGGCCGAATACGGATAAGGCAACAGCTTCTGTGCCATCAATTCTCCCAATAGATAATGCGAGCCGGCCACGACGATCAAATCTTGTTTGCCGGCTTTTTGCAACGCCGCGGCAAAGCCCTTCCGCAAGGAAGTATGCGCTTCATTTTTGAAACGCAATTGCTGCGCCGCTTGCGCCAGCAGTGCGGGAGGCATCGCGCGCTCCGTTGCCACCGGCACGAAAAAGAAGCGCGGCTGCAAATCCTGCCAGGCGCGCAAAACCTGCGTGGCGGATTTATCCTGCAAAAGCGCCATCACGACGCGGAGCTTGCGGCGCGGAAACAATTCCCGAAGGCCGCGCGCGAGCATGCGCATGCCCTCGGGGTTGTGCGCGGCATCGATTAAAATTTGCGGAGAAATATCGAGCAACTGCATGCGCGTGGGCCAGCGCACCTGCGCCAAACCGGAACGAAACGCAAATTCTGAAAGAGGCAGCCCCCGGCTTTGCAACACATGCGCCGCCAGAACCGCCAAGCGCGCATTGTCAATTTGATGGCGGCCCAGCAGCTTGAGCTGAAGATGAGGATAATCAAAACGCAGTTTGGAAGAAGAGAGACGAAAGTCCGAGCCGGAGATTGACAGCGCAATTGCAGTAATCCTGGCGCAATCCGGCGCGTGCACTAACGGCGCGTCCACTTTTCGGCAGTGCGCAGCAATCACGGCTTGCGCGCTTTTTGATTTGACGCCGCTGACACAAGCCCGCCCGGCTTTGATAATGCCGGCTTTCTCGTGCGCGATTTTTGCCAGAGTGGTGCCGAGATACTGCTGATGCTCCAAACCGATAGAGGTGATAATCGCAACTTCAGGTGTGATGACATTCGTCGCGTCCAGCCTTCCGCCCAAGCCGGTTTCAATAATGGCAAAATCAACTTTTTGTTCGGCAAAATAGGCGAAAGCAACGGCAGTCAAGGCTTCGAAATAAGTCGCGCGGAGAGCGTCAATAATTGAGCGGGAATTTTGAATGAAGCGCTCCAGCTCTTCGGCAGGAATGGGCCGGCCATTGATTTGAATGCGCTCGGCCACGTGCACCAAATGCGGCGAAGTATACAATCCCGTTTTCAGGCCGGCAGCCTGACCGAAGGCTGCGAGCATGGCCGCCGTCGAGCCTTTGCCATTGGTGCCGGCAATATGCACGGACGGATAAAATTGCTGCGGATTGCCAAAATGAGCGCATAACTTTTCAATGCGCTCCAGCCCCAATTGCCATCCGAAGAATCCTAGAGAGTCAAGATAATTTTGTGTGGATTGATTCATCGCCATGCGCTTGCAGGCCTGTCATCCTGTAAGGAACTTTTTAAGCATTGAGCACGGTGCTTATGCTGAAAAAGATGCTTCCAGCATGACATGCAACTTGGATTGATTCATCGCCATGCGCTTGCAGGCCTGTCATCCTGTAAGGAACTTTTTAAGCATTGAGCACGGTGCTTATGCTGAAAAAGATGCTTCCAGCATGACATGCTATTTGGAAGCGATTGACTCCGCTCACGAAGTACGTCCCGAAAATAACTGCCCGTCATCCTTTCACGGCTTGCTTTTCAACATAAAACCAAACCGCGAGCCTTTGCCGACTGCGCTCTGTACTTGCACGTGGCTGCCGTGCGCCTCCACGATGTGTTTGACAATGGCCAATCCCAAACCCGTGCCGCCCACGGCGCGCGAGCGTTCTTTGTCCACGCGATAAAAGCGCTCGAAGATACGGCCGTGATGTTCTTCCGGAATGCCGCGGCCGGTATCGACCACGAAGATTTCGACCTCGTTGCTTTTTTTGCCGCGATAACCGACTTCCACTTTCCCGCCGGCGTTGTTGTACTTAATGGCATTGTCCACGAGATTGCCGATCACTTGCCCTAACCGTTCACGGTCGCCGAGCACGGAAATCGGGTGAGCGGGCCGGGTGGTGGCCAGCTTCAAAGCGAGGTTCTGCTCCAAAGCTTTTGCTTGCATGTCCACAACTTGCTTGACGAGCCATTCGTGCAAATCAAAATAGCGGAAGCTCATTTTCATCTCGCCGGATTCGATGCGCGAGATGTCGATCAAATCTGTGAGCAAACTATTGAGGCGGCCGGCCTGACGATAAGCCTTTTCGACAAAATCGCGGCGGAGGTTCTCGTTTTCCATTTTCCCATAAAGGAGCGTTTCCAGATAACCTTGCACCGCAAAAATCGGCGTGCTCAATTCGTGCGAAACATTGCCAAGAAATTGGCTGCGCATGGTTTGCAGCTTGCGCATTTGTTTTAGATCGTCGCGCAGCTTGGCCAGCATCTCGTTGAGCAAATCCGCCAAATCGCCGATCTCGTCGCCGGTGGTGCGTGCGAAGTGCGCTTCCCAATCGCCTTTGCGCACGGAATCTGCGGTTTGTGCGAGCTGGCGCACGGGCTTGGTCATGCGATAGGAAATCAAATAACTCATCGCGCCGATCAGCAACAGCGCCAAACCGCTGGCGGCAAAAATTTTCCAGCGCAATTCGCGCAACACTATTTCAACTTCGGCCAGTGGAATCGCCAAACGAATGAAACGCAGCTTCGGCAATAAACCCGAAGCCGCCAGCTCCGGCGAAACTTGTTTGGCCACGTAAAACAGCCGTCGGTGCACCGTGGTGCTGAGGCGTTCGTGGCCGCCCACCCCTTCGCGCAAGGCCTGTTGCAGCTCCGGCCGCATGAAATGATTTTCCACGTAGGCTAACGCGGCTTCCGGCACGTCTGATTCGAACAGCACGATGCCGGCGGAATCCATCATCGTCAGGCGTGCGTGTGCCGCATGCGCGAAATCCATCAAGGCCTGATACTGCAAATCGGAGGGATTGGCGCCGAATTTGTGCGTGACCAGCAAATACTCGATTTCTTCGAGCTGGGTTTTGAGCTGCACGAACAGGCGCGTTTTGTAATATTGTTGCAGCTCGTAGGAAGCGATCAGGCTCGCGGCCAGCGCCACGACCGTGATCAGAAACAGGTGGGAAAAAGTCAAACGATAGCGGAGTGAAATTTTCATGCGCGTTTATTCTTCCGCCTTGAGCCGGTAGCCGACGCCTTTGATGGTTTCGATGAAGTGCATATTGTCGTCGCCGAGCTTTTCGCGAATTTTGCGGATATGCACGTCGATGGTGCGATCAATCACCACGACATTGGCGCCCCAAATTTCATTCAACAAAGTATCGCGTGTAATCACACGGCCGGGCCGCCGCGCCAGAAACACCAGCAGCTCAAATTCTTTTTTGGTAAACGATACCGGCACGGCGGCAACGACGACGGAATATTTCGCGGTATTGATTTCCACTTCTCCGAATTGCAGCACCTCTTCTTCAATCGATTCCCGGCTGCGAGCTTTGCGCAACACCATTTTCACGCGCGCCAGCAATTTGCGCATGCTGATGGGCTTCGAAATGTAATCGTCCGCGCCCAATTCCAATCCCACCACTTCATCGATTTCGCTCGACTTCGCGGTGAGAAAGATGACGGGAATCTTTTGCGTGCCGGGGTTTTGCCGCAATTGGCGCATCACTTCCCAGCCGTCTTTGCCCGGCAGCATCACGTCCAAAACAATCAAATCCGGAGTATTCTTGGCGCGTTCGAGCGCTTGCAAACCGTCGGCGGCGGTGACGGTTTCATAGCCCTCCGCTTCCAGGTTATATTTGAGCAAGTCCAAAATATCCTGCTCGTCGTCCACGATCAAAATGCGTTTAGCCATGGCCTCCTCGTTTATCATTCCACTCTATGGGTATTACAGGTTGCTTGAAAGTTTCTTTCTCCCAATTGGGAGTTTACTCCACTGTCATCCTGTAAGGAACTTTTTTAAGCGCCGGGCACAATGGTTATGCTGAAAAGGATTCTTACAGAATGACATGTACTTGGAGATTACTTGATTGCGTCTGCCTTGCAGCCGTGCACAAATAAATAATCCACGCCAAAATATACAATACAATTTTTCGCGAAGCACGAGCTTTTTCAAGAATATCATCTTTTTTGCCGTACTTCACACAAATTTAACCCCGAATAAATAATTCCATAATCTTCTCATAACTTCGGCGTCTTCACACATTCTTCATTCCTGCTTTATTTTGGATTGATCCCCGGAGATTATCTTGACTGCAACAGGACGAAAACTGACACAGCTTCGATCCAATTGAAAAGCTGTCACATCAATCAACCAGGAGAACAACCATGCTGCACATCACCATGCCACTCTCGACTCCAACCAGCGCTATGCCGGCGGAATTGGCTGACTTCAATCCCGTTGCCGCCGTGGAAATCGAGGCCAACGGCAGGCACAAGTGTGTGAACATTCAGCTCCGCGGGGCCATCGCGGGCGAGAATACCGCTCCGTTTCTGGAATTTCTGAAAGCCGTGCTGCACTTGCACTTCGCCGGCACGCGCTGGACGATTCAGATGAAGGATTTGAAAATTTTGAGCGTGCAAGGCATTTGCCATCTCGTGCAATTCGCCGAGGTTCTGCGTGCGCGCGGCCACGAGCTGGAGGTGCGCAGTGTGCATCGCAACGTCTACGCCATGTTGCAAGATCTCAAAGTTGCGCGCGCTTTTGCCTGGGCGGATTAAGCGGGCGTTTACGGGAAGGAAAAGAGAGTGGAAATTTCGACGGGCTTAACAATTCTTTAATGTTCGCTTAATTTCCGGTTAAAACCGGCAGGTTAAACTGATTTGGGCCAAAAATTCTATTTCTCAAACGATCATTCATTTTTTCACCTCATTGCAGGAGGCATCATGTCTCGCAAGATTGGTACGTTTTTATTTCTGGCAATTTTGTTACAAAGTGTTTTCGCCTTCGCTTCAAATATTATTGTCTCGGGAAACCTCACGGTGAATACTACTTTCACCAATGATAATACCTATTTGCTGAAAGGTTTTGTTTACGTGAAAAGCGGGGCGACGCTGACGATTCAACCGGGCACGATCATTTACGGCGACAAAGATACCAAAGGCGCATTAATTGTCGAACAAGGCGCGAAGATCATCGCCGACGGTACTTCGGCCCAGCCGATTGTATTCACCAGCGCATTGCCCGCGGGGCAGCGCAACTACGGCGATTGGGGCGGGGTGATCATTTGCGGCCGCGCGCCGATCAACGTTCCGGGCGGAACGGCCGTGATCGAAGGCGGTGTCGGTTCGACTTACGGCGGCACCGATCCCAACGACAACAGCGGCACTCTGCGCTATGTGCGCATCGAATTTCCGGGTATTGCCTTTCAACCGAACAATGAGATCAACGGTTTGACCATGGGCGGCGTGGGCGCAGGCACGACCATTGAATATGTGCAAGTGAGCTACTCCGGCGACGACGGTTTTGAATTCTTCGGCGGCACGGTGAATGCGAAGTATTTGATTTCGCTGCGCACGCTCGACGATGATTTCGATACGGATTTTGGCTACTCCGGCAAAGTGCAATATGCGGTATGCTTGCGCGATCCCAATGCTGCAGACGTGAGCGCGAGCCATGGTTTTGAAACAGACAACGATGCGCAAGGCACGACCAACACCCCCAAGACCAGCGCGTTGTTCAGCAACGTGACTCTCGTTGGTCCGCAAGCCAACAGCAGCGTGGTGGTAAATCCAAACTATCGCCGCGCCGCGCATTTGCGCCGCAACACGGAGTTCTCTTTCTACAACAGTGTGGTGTTGGGCTGGCCGGGCGCAGGCATTTTGATTGACGCAAATACGACCGCGGATAATGCCACCAACAACTTGCTGCAAATTCGCAACGTGGTTTTGGCCGGAAAAGATACCGTCACCACGAACGCGACCAACGGTTTTAACGCCTTGTCGTGGTTTGATACGCCGGCGTTTGGCAACACGCGCGTGGCGACTTCAGCAGGAGTGGGATTGGCTGATCCGTTCAATTTGACCAACCCGAATTTCACGCCGCTGGCAGGTTCTCCCGCATCAAGCGGCGCGGATTTCACTAACCCGCGTTTGGCCGGCGGCTTCTTCACGGCCACCGCTTTCCGTGGCGCTTTCGGCAACACGCGCTGGGACGGCAAGTGGGCGAATTACAATCCGCAGTTCAGCATTTATTCCATCCTGAGCGAGGTCAAGATCAGAGAGAATACGAACGTAATTCCGGCGGTGTACATGCTCGAACAAAACTATCCCAATCCGTTCAATCCGAGCACGCAGATTCGCTACGGCTTGCCCAAAGCGGGCCAGGTTAGCCTGAAGATTTATGATCTCACCGGAAAAGAACTGGCGACGCTGGTGGATAAATTTCAGCCCGCGGGTGAGTTCACCGTGACCGTTGATGCGAAAGGCTTGACCACGGGCGTGTATTTCTATCGCTTGAGCACCGCGAATTACAACGAAGTGCGGCGCATGATGTTTGTGAAATAGCGGAGGGCAGAGGGCCTAGGCCTAGAAGTGAAGTGATGCGGTTTGCTCTACGCTCTCTGCCCTCTGCTGAAATTTGCTCTTCATTACTCCTACTCGCGCTCTTGCTCGGAATTCAAGGATTAGGATTCAGGAGTAAGAGTGCGGGTGGGTGACGCGAGTGGGTCGCATGCAGTAAATCAAAAACGAGGCGGAGTTATGAAAACGACAAAAAGTATGGCGAGAATGAGCTTTAAGATGATCGTGGCGATCGTGTTCGCCATGTGCGCCGGCGCCTTCGCGCAAACCGCCGGCCAAATTTCAGGCAAGGTGACAGACGCGAAAAGCGGCGAAGTATTGATCGGCGCGAACGTTATTCTGGTCGAGCTGGCCACCGGTGCGGCCGTGGATCTGGACGGCAGTTATACGATTCGCAACGTGCCGCCGGGCAATTATACTTTGCGGTTCACATATGTGAGCTATGCCGCGAAAGTGGTGAATAACCTCGCGGTCAAGCCCGGTGAAACCACGAAACTGGACGTGGTCATGCAGGAAGAAACGATTCAAGGCCAGGAAATTGTGGTGGAAGCCTCGGCGATCATGAGCTCGGAAAGCGCGGTGCTGCAACAGCAACGCAAAGCGGCCACAATCGGCGACGCCGTGGCGGCCGATCAAATCCGGCGCGCGCCCGATGCCACCACGGGCGATGCCTTGCGCCGCGTGACCGGCGTGGCAGTGGTCGATAACAAATTCGTTTACGTGCGCGGCACCAGCGAGCGCTACAGCAACACACTGGTGAACGGCGCGCAGCTTTCCAGCACCGAGCCGGATAAAAAAGCTTATGCGTTCGACACCCTGCCTTCCAATCTTTTGGAAAACACGGTCATCTCGAAATCGTTCACGCCCGATCTGCCCGGCAACTTTTCCGGTGGCTTGGTGCAAATCAACACCATCGAATTTCCGGAAGATTTCAGCATCCGCTTGAGCGTATCCGGCGCGTACAATACTCTGTCAACCTCCTCCGGCTTTCAAGTCTATCAAGGCGGGAAGCATGATTATTGGGGCATTGACGATGGCACGCGCGATCTGCCGGCGACGATCAACGGCGATAAAGTAATTTCGTCCAATTATTCCAAAAGCGAGTTGCAGGCGATTGGCCGGTCATTCAGCAACATCTGGGCGCCGACCGGGGATAAAGCGCCGCTCAACAGCAGTTACATGATTTCCATCGGCGACGGCACGCACTTGCTCGGCAAAAGCTTCGGCTACGTCGGGGCGTTCTCTTATCGCAACATTTATGATCGCATCGAATTGGAGCGCAACGATTTCAACGCCGACGACACGCCGCAATTCGAATTCAAGGGCGAGCAAAATAAGTTTTCGGTGCTGTGGGGCGGTTTGCTCAATTTGAGCTACAAACTGGGCGACTTCCACAAAGTCAGCTTTAAAAACCTATACAATCGCGCCAGCGACGACGAAGTCACCACGTTCCTGGGCAATTACTATGATGCAGGCGCGGAGTGGCAAAACACCGGTTTGCGTTTCGTGTCGCGCGCGACTTATTCCGGCCAGCTCATCGGCGAGCACGCTTTTCCCTCTTTGCAGGGTTTGAAATGGGACTGGCGCGCCTCGTATTCCGCCTCTGACCGCGACGAACCGGATTATCGCCGCGTCATTTATGCGCGCGAGATTGGCAGCTCGGATCCTCTTGTCGCCAACATCTCTTTCATTCCCAACCCCGCCGCCGGCGGGCGTTTTTATGCCGGCATGAGTGACAACCTGGGCAGTTTTGGCTCGGATTTTTCGATGCAGTTGGGCGGCTTAAAATTGAAAACCGGCGGTTTGTACAACGAAAGCGACCGCGAATTCTCCGCGCGCAATTTTGCCTTCAAAGTCACAAGCCAGACTGACTTCAATATTTTATACTCGGATTTGAACAATCTGTTCGCGGAGGAGCATATCGGTGATCGCGGCTTCGTCATCGATGAGATCACCAATAAATCCGACAAATACGACGCCAGCGAAAAGCAATTTGCGGGTTATCTCATGTTCGATGCGCCGTTCCAGGTTTGGAACAAAAGCCTGCGCTTGATTGCCGGCGCGCGTGTGGAAGACAATACTCAAAAGCTTGATTCGTTTGACGCGCAAGACCGCGCAGTGAAGGTCAATTTAGAAAACACCGACATTCTGCCTGCGGTCAATCTGAGCTACAACCTGAATTCCTCGACGAACCTGCGCGCAGCATTCAGCCGCACGGTTTCGCGGCCGGAATTTCGCGAGCTGGCGCCGTTCGGTTTTTATGATTTCTCCACGGTCAGCGTGATTTACGGCAATCCCGAGCTGCGCCGCGCTTTGATCAGCAATTATGATCTGCGCTTCGAAGTATTTCCGCGCGCCGGCGAAATTCTGTCCGCGAGCGTTTTCTACAAAGACTTCACCGGCGCTATTGAAGAAGTGATCGTTCCGGTTTCGGAATTGACGCGCAGCTTCGACAATGCCAGCAAAGCCAAGAACTATGGCTTCGAGTTGGAAGTGAGAAAAGCGCTGGACTTTATCAGCCGCGCGCTCGCCAATTTCTCGGCCACCGGCAATTACACGTGGGTCGATTCTCGTGTGGATGTTGCAGGCTCGGCGACTTCGCTTGCGCGCACCGGACGCCGTTTGCAGGGCCAATCGCCCTATGCCATCAATCTCGGCTTGCTTTACACGGATTTGAATTTCGGCACTTCGGTGAGTGTATTGTACAACCGCTTCGGCGAGCGCGTCGCGCAGGTCGGCGCGTTGAACCAGGACGATATCGTCGAATTGCCACGTGATTTAATCGACATCACGGTTTCTCAAAATCTCGCGCAGCGCTACGAGATCAAGGTCAGTGCCAAGGACATTTTGGGACAGGAGCAAGTTTTCAAAGAAGGTGATTTGAAAGTGCGCGGCAACAACCGCGGATCGACTTACAGTGTCGGCTTGTCGATGAGGTTTTGAGGGATTGCCGCAAGGCCATTTAATGATGGCGCAATGGCAGCACTTCCTCGCCATCACATTTATCATAGATCGAAAAAGCCGGTCGCCGCGTGTCGCTGCGCCGGCTTTTTCTTTGATTCATTAATTTCTCGCGCAATTCGCCGGAAAAGATTTGCGCAGCAATTGGGAAATGGCGCGCACGCTGGAAGATTTGCTGCACGTGCCGGCGATGATCAAAGCCATGCGTGGCGAACCGGAATTGGCGAAAAGCCTCGTGAACGAGGTGAAAGCGATTTTGAGCCTTGCTCAAAACAAGTTATAGTAGCGCTTCCTGCGGGAAAAACAAAAAAGCCTGGATTGGTTTCCAAGCGAGGGCTTTTCATTCGATTTGTGGAGTCGAGTGAGTTATTGATCACGGCAATTTAATCAGCGGAATGTAATCGATCTCCTTGATCAAACGCTGCCCTTCCTGGCTCAACACCCAATCCATGAAAAGCTTGACCACGCCTTGCGGTTTCTGAATAGTGTACAAATAAAGATAGCGGGCGATAGGATACGCATTTTTCCTCACATTCTCCTCCGTTGGCGCGACGCCATCGATATTGCAATGCACGAGTTGCCGGCCATAGGCAAGGCCGCCATAGCCGATTGCTTGCGGATTTTTTCCTATCTCGGCAACAATTGCCAAGGTGGTTGGCAGCACTATGACGTGAGCGCCATATTCCTGGCCCTCGAGCACGTGCTCCTGAAAATAGAGATAAGTGCCGGAATTCGGTGAACGACTCAAGGCCACGATGGCATCATTTTCACCGCCCACCTCGCGCCAGTTGGTGATCTTGCCGGTGAAAATGCCCTGCACTTGTGCCAGAGTTAGGTTGCGCACCGGATTGTCCGGATGGAGATAAATGCTCAGGCCATCTTTGGCCGCGAGTGTGGCGAGTCCTAGGCTCTGATGGCTTTCGGCCAAGCGCCGGGCTTCGGTTGAGCGCAAGGGCCGCGAAGCCGTGCAGATGTCGATTTTGCCTTTGATCAGCGCTTCGACGCCGGTCGCCGTGCCGCCGCCTTCGACATAGACCGCGATGCCGCCGTGCTGCTTCATAAATTCCTCCGCCCACCGCTGCGCCAGAATCACCATCGTATCCGAGCCTTTTATGTGAATCGCCGGAGAAAGGTTTGAAACCGATCGGCTCGTACTGCAGGAGCACAGAAACAACAAAAGCCACGCGCTAAGAATTAATTTTGCCATACCATCATTTTGCCTGAAGTTTTCCTGTGCTGCCAAAAGTTCTTCCAAAGACCATGCTCTTTAGAGCAAAATTTGCAGGCAGGTCTCGATTTGATCGCAAATCTCACGAAACTTGGCGAGTCTTTTTGCTTCAGATCCGACGGAGGAGGAGGGATCTTCAAAGCTCCAATGCCATTGTACTTTGTTGGTGGGAAAATAGGGGCAGGTTTCGTTCGCATTGTCGCACACGGTGATCACGTAATCGAATTCCATTCCCATATATTTGTCGATATGATCCGAAGTGTGCTGCGAAATGTCAATGCCTTTTTCCGCCATGGCTTTGATTGCCAGCGGATGGACGCGCGTCGATTGCGTGCCCGCGCTGAACACTTCGAAACGGTCGCCGGCGAGATGGCGCAGCAGGCCTTCGGCCATTTGGCTGCGCGCGGAATTATGCGTGCAAACGAAGATCACGCACTTTTTTGGATTTGCCATTTCGCTTCATTCTCCCTGGTCGAAAGCTTTTGGTTATTTCAGCAACAGAAACGAACCCAACGACGCATTTGCCCTCTTCGCGCAAAGCCAGGCGTTGCGTTAATTTTGCAGCGTCGTTACTGAATTTCTGCTGCTTGAGGTGGCGGCTCAATGCTTTGAATAAATCGCGCAATAACGGTGACTCCTCGCGGTCGAGGCGATAATAGACCCACGTGCCTTTTCGGCGGGCTTGCAGCAGGCCGGCGTTCTTGAGAATGAGAAGATGTTTGGAGATTTGATATTGCGGCAGTTCCAACGCATCCACCATTTCGCAGACGCAAAGGTCTTCCTCCGTTTGCAGCAAGAGATTGATCAGCCGCAAGCGGGTTGCGTCGCCGAGGGCTTTGAAGATTTCGACAGCATCGATCATGAGATATCAATATGCTTGTATGCGATTTCTGGCATATATCATAGGAAAATAAACACTTCGAGTCAAGCCCTTTCTCAAAACTGGCAGAGTGCACAAGTGCATGCAAGCCCGGCCGGAACGTGGAATTCAGGCGGAGGGAGAGCTTGATTTTTGAAAGATTCCGGGGTATTTTTATTGTAGAAAATTTGCGTCCTTTTTTACGAAACCGCGTCTCCTTTCATGAGTATTTATCACAACGAACTGTCACTTATTCAAAGGAGACGAGATATGATGGCCCAAACTTTCAATTCTCCCGCTGGACAGCATTCAACTCAACGGGAGATCGGCATCGATTTCCTTTTTCTCGATCTGAAGACTTGTACTCGATGTGTCGGAACCGGCAAGAATCTTGAAAAAGCCGTGGCCTCCGTCGAGCAAGTTTTGCATCTTATGGATGCCGAGATCGCCGTCAACAAAATCTTGATCGATTCAACCGAGAAGGCGCAGGCTCATCGCTTCGTTACTTCTCCCACCATCCGCGTCAATGGTCAAGACCTTGCGTTTGAAACCAAAGAAAGCAAATGTGATTCATGCTCCGATTTGTGCGGCTGCGCTGAAGGCACCGATTGCCGGGTATGGCTATATCGTGGCGAGGAATACACCGAAGCCCCTGTTGCCATGATTGCAGAGGCTATTTTGCAGGAAGTTTTTTATACACCACTGCAAACAACTCCGCCAGCAGTGGCGTACGATGATGTTCCGGAGAATCTACAAGGCTTTTTTGCCGGCAAAGCCCGGAAGGAAGTCCCGGCGGCATCGGACTGTTGCTCATCAGTCGAACAGCAAAGCTGTTGCGAGCCTTCGGAAAAAGCTTCCTGCTGCAGCGACCTCTCTCAGTCCGGCGATTGTGGCTGCAAATAGGTTGGTGAATTTGACTATAGTCTCGAGCCAACAAGCCGGTTATCGTTGCACGGTTTTAACCACGCCGGCTTGTGGTGTTTTCGTTTTATATCACGGCAGACGAGGTCATATGAAAAACGCCGTTCTTGCAACACCCAGCGATAGAATTTGGAACGAATATCGTACCAGGCTGCATCGTTTCATCCTGAGCAGAATCAAGGACCCGGTGGTCGCAGAAGATATTGTCCAGGAGGTTTTGTTAAAAGCATATGAACACTTGGGCGAGCTTGAAGACCAACAGAAAATTCTTTCATGGATTTACCAAATTACCCGAAATGCTATTGTAGATTACTATCGCAAGCGCAATCCTACAGAAGCGCTTTATGAGGCGCTGGTCATGCAAGAGATGGATATGAAAGAAGACGTAGAAAAGGATTTAGCGAACTGCATGGCGCCGTTGCTTGAACGGCTTCCCTCCCGGTATCGCGAGGCGGTGAGGTTGTCCGAAATGAATGGTCTTACCCAAAAAGAAGTTGCCCTGAAGCAAGGCTTGTCTTTATCTGGCGCAAAGTCCCGTGTGCAACGAGGACGGCAAATGCTCAAAACGGCGCTATTGGAATGTTGCAAGATTGAACTAGGCCAACGCGGAAGTATCGTTGATTATAAACCAAATAAGAAATGTAGCAACTGTTAATAAAAAAATCCGCATGATTCCTTGGTCGAAAGCTTTTGGTTCACACCGTCACATGAATTTCTTGCCCGATGATTTGCCTGGTGTAAAGATCGGGCGAGTAGAAGTTGGCGGCAATGAGCCGGAGAATAATTTCAAGATTGACCGGTGGGGCGTTGAAATGGGGAAGATTCAAAACAACGTGCAGGTGATATTCGGGCTTGCGGATGAGATCGTCCGATTCTTCACGCTCGTAGCGGAAGAAATAGCCGTTGGGGCGTTCGTAGTGGTAGGTATATTTTAGGCGTTGAACTTCCTGGTCGATAACCTGAACCTTTTCGTAGATCGTTAATCTTGCGCCATCACGAAAAGTCAAATGAGGATCGCGTGCTCGAATGATTCCGCCGTCATCCGGCGAAACGCCTACAAGTGGAGAGAATCTTACAGGGACGCCTCCAACCAAAATGCCTTGTCGGCCATATTCTGTCAAGAGGGCGCGAATATGTCTTTTATAATCTGCGTAGCTTGTTGCCATTCTTCCCCCATTACTATTGCACGTGATTTTGGCCGTTCAATGCTCGATAGGCTTCGAGTAATCCGGTCCAATCTACGGATTCAGCGACGAAATAAGCCTCTCCTTTCTTCCATTTTTCATAAAATTCATTCGAGGTCATGCCATACTTGTGCTCGTAGCCTGTGAGAGCTTCTTTGACCTCTTCGAGCGTCATATCCCGCTCATCGATGTAAAAGTCTGGTGTGCTCATGGCGCCGGTCTCCTGTTTGTTTTAAAAGCTGTTTAAAACTACGCCCCCTGCCAATCAAAAGCAAGCCTCTTTTCTGCGAGAGCCCGGCCCTGGCTTTATTCTATTAAAAGTTCAATCGTTGCAAAAAAAATAAACATTTTAAACACAGAGAAAACAAAGCTTACAAAGCTAAAGGGAGTTTTCCAGGCGTTACCCTCTCTGTTTACTCTGTTTTCTCCGTGTTAATCTTTTTTGGTTGCGGCTTGTCCGCGTTGGGTATTTCTTGAAATGCGAGGCCTCTTGCGAGCTCGCGGCCGCCATTGAAACCTTGCCAAATCGACGTAATCGTTGCGGTCGAATTTGATGCCTTCCTTTTTCAATAACGCGCGTTGCACTTCATAACCGGCCATGCGCGGCAATGAGATCGTGCCCCGGCTGTTGATCACACGGTGCCAGGGCAACCCCTCTTTTTCCGAAGCAGAATGCAGCACCCACGCCACCTGCCGCGCCGCGCGCGGTTGTCCCGCCAAAGCCGCGATTTGCCCGTAGGTTGCCACTTTTCCGCGCGGGATTTTTTTGATAATAACTGCGGTGCGGCGAAAAAAGGATTTTGGCTCTCTCAGAAATGATGAATCCAATTTTCGATTTGACATAGTGCAAAATAATCACGATTATCGTGATGCGCAAGATGTTCCATTTCATGTCAGCAGGCAGAATCTTGTGATGCACCATGCCGTTGTCATGCTTCACTGGAATCTTTCTGCATGACAGAAAAAGAGTATTCGAAAAAAACCGGGAGAATCACGCATGAAACGTTGCCACGCTCTGATATTCGCCGCCCTCTTTCTAATTTTGCATTCATTTGCCTTCACCCAAAGCGACGGCGTCGACGTCACTTTTTATTACAAACCCGTGAGCAACCCCGGCGTGGTTTTTTTGCCGGGGGAATTCAACAACTGGGGGCCGAACAGCAACGGCACGATTGGATTGCTAACAACGCGCCTTCGCGCATGAGCTTCGATGCGGCCCGAGGACATTGGGTGAAAACCATACGGCTGCGCGTGGGCGGTTCTGCCGGCGGCGGCGTGTCCGGCGCGTATCAATACAAATTCAATGAGAACGGCGCCAGCAGCGGCTGGCTGTCGGATCCGCTCAATCCGCGCCGCAATGCCAGCGACAATGACAATTCGATTCTCTACGTCGAGAATCCCGCGGTTCATTATCTGCTGCCCAATTCAGTTTCAGGGCTGGTGAGCGGCACACAGCCGAAAATCAGCGCTTATATTTTTCCCGCCCCAATCAGCGCGATCGATACTTCTTCGCTGCGGTTTCTCATCGACAACACGGAATATAAAAACCTCGGCGCGAATTATGATGCGGCAACAAAAATCTGCAATTCGGCCGAAGCAGCGGCAATTACAACGTGAAAGATCCGAACACCGCACAAAGCCTTTCAAGCCTTGTTGAAATTGCGCAATGAAAACGAAGTGTTTTGCAGCACGAAGACGCAAGTTAATTGGGAAGTGCGACACGGGCGATACGACCGCCGCATCAATCTCACGCATCCGAGCATGAATGTGACGATTGCGGGTAATTTTCATGTCACACCGCTGAACGTCAATCCCAATTTTCAAAGCACTGGCAAGTGGTATGATTACTTTTCCGGCGATTCGATCAACGTGGCCAACACCCAAAATTTGTTGGCCCTGCAGTCGGGCGAGTTTCACATCTACACGACCAAAAGATTGCCGCCCCCCGAACCGGGTATCGTCGTTGGCGTTGCCGAGCCTCCCGCGAACGTGGTACATAAATTCGAGGTGCAGCAGAATTATCCCAACCCATTCAATCCCCTCACGAAAATCAACTTCGATCTGCCCCGAACAGAGCGTGTTCTCATTCGCATCTTCGATGTTTTAGGACGGGAAGTCATCACTTTGTTTGAGGGCATGAAAACTAGGGGGTCGCACTCTTTGACTTGGAACGGCCGGGATGCGGCGGGAAAAATCGTGAGCAGCGGCGTTTATCTGTTGCGCCTCGAAGCCGGAAAGGAAGTGGCCGTGCGCAAAATGATGGTGGCGCAATGATTGAGACCTGTCATGCTAAAGCATGACACTCCGGTTCAGATGGCTAGATTCTTACCGCGAAACATATGTGGAGAAATGTTTAATGCAGCATATGCGCCTATTATTTGCTGTTCTGCTCTTCGCCTTTTCTTTGCTTGAAAAGCAAGCGCATGCCCAAGACCAAAAACTCTCCCGCGCATACCAATCCTACCTCGCGCACATTGCCGCGGCCAATGCCTCTTTGCGTTTGAATGAAACCGCGGAAGCGAAACGCTGGCTCGCCCTTGCTCCGGAAAAATATCGCAATTGGGAATGGCGCTATTTGCATGCCCGCAGCGACAATAGTTTTGCGGTTTTGCCGTTCTCCGGTACGACGCCCAATCGCGTGCATTACAGTCCCGACGGCAAGACCATTATTGTTGCCATGCTCGACAGCACAATTCGTTTATTCGATGCTGAAAGCCTGCGCGAAACCTCACGCCTGCTCGGCCACAAGAATTCCGTCTATGATGCCAAGATCAGCCCCGATGGTCTGCGCGCCGGCTCCTGCTCGCGCGATGGCACGTTGCGCATTTGGAATCTCGCCAGCGGCAAAGAAGAATGGCAAGCCCAAGGCGGCGGCGCAGGCCTCGCCGATATTTATTTCAGCCCGGACGGCAAACTTCTCGCCTATTGCTCATGGTATAGCAAAGAAAGAAAAGTCGTCGGGCTGGTTTCGATTTGGGAAGTTGCCACGGGCAAGGAAATTTGGCGCACTGACTTTCGCGACAAGCCCATCGTGGACATTCATTTCAGTCCGGAGGGCAAGCGCCTCGCCGCAGGCACTTGGGGCTGGCGTGTTGCGGTGTGGAATCTCGACAACAAAGACGAAGCGCCGTTGGAACTGAATTTCGATGACGTGTCGGCCTATTCCGCGATTGACGATATTGCTTTCAGCCCGGACGGCAGCAAGATTGCTGCCGCGACCAAAAACGCCACGCCGCGAGTTTGGGATTTGCAGACTGGAAGTCTGCGCTACGAATTGCGCGGGCATCAGCAACCGGTGTTCGCAATCGCGTTCAGCACTGACGGCAAGCGCATTTATACCGCGGAAGTGAAAGCACAATCATGACGTGGGACGCCGAAAGCGGCAAGTTAACCAAAAAAATTTATGGCCATGAAAACAAAATCAATGCAATTGCAATTGCTCCGAACGGCAGGCATTTGGCAACCGTGTCTTCCGACAATGCCATGCGCACGTGGGATGCGAATTGCGGCCTCGAATTTTCCGACCGTCGCGGGCGCAGCGAATTTATTTATGCCTTCCCTCTGAGCCGCGACGGCGCATTGCTCGCCACCAGCGGTCCGGACGCCACCATCAGCATTTGGGAAACCAAATCCGGCACGCGCGTGAATAATTTCAAAGGCCTGAATGCTTTGATCAACGCCGCGGATTTCAATCCGGATCATGCCCTGCTCGCGGCTTGCAATTGGGATACTCTGGTCAAAATCTGGAATGTAAAAACCGGCGAAGTGCGGCGCGAGCTGAAAGGCCTCGAAGCCGGCAGCAGCAGTTGCGCGTTCAGCCCGGACGGCAAGCTTGTGGCTTCGGCTTCAAACAAGAAAGCGGCATATGTTTGGGAAGTTGATAGCGGCAAGCTGCTCAAGAAACTTCCGCACGACGCCAATCTTTATTTCGTCGCATTCAGTCCCGACGGCGCAACGCTGGCAACCGGCGGACATGATGGTGTCTTAACTTTGTGGAATGCCAAAACGTTTGAAAAGATTCGTGCATTATCTGCGCACAAAGGAACGATCTACTCGATCGCATTCACGCCCGATGGAAAAAAGCTGGCAACGGGTGCAGAAGATCACGCCAAAATTTGGAATGCGAAAACCGGTGAATTGCTGCATGAGTTGAAGGGCCATGCGCAAAGAGTTTGGACCGTCGCCTTCTCGCCCGACGGCAACAGGCTGGCAACCGGCTCGGCCGATCTCACCGTGCGTTTGTGGGAAGTCGAGCGCGGCATTTCCGTCGCCATCTTTTCAGATTTTACTGATCCGGTTTATAATCTCGCGTTCTCGCCCGACGGCGCGCGCTTGTTCGCGAATGCCAGCGGCTCAAACATTGTGGTGTATGAGACTGCGCCTCATCGCGAACGCATTAAATCGTTAAAGTAACATGTCATTTGTAAGAATCAGAGTGTGTGAAAACGTCATTGCGAGCGCAGCGAAGCAATCCCGGCGCGTGCACGTATTGGATTTAGAGATTGCTTCGCTGCGCTCGCAATGACAAATTCGAGCGTTTTCACACAGTCTGAATCTTTTTAAGCATGGGTAATATACCTGATGCTCAAAAAGTTTTTTCCAGGATGACAGCGAAGTATTACTTGCCAAGAAACTTCCATTGGTTGTCAGCAAAAAAATAAAGTCTTGGGGGAATTATTCCCTGACGCTGAGGGCCAAAAACTCCGTTAGGAGTGAACTGTTTATAGTCGTTACTCGGTTTTTGTTGCGAAAACTCCGATAGGAGTGACATATTGCTGGGTTTGCCCATTTCAACGTTGCTCATTCATCCCGGTATTCTCACATGCCACTCCTCTGGAGTTCGGAGCACGTTTGTTGGGAATCCTGTGCTATAAACATTTCATCCCTAGCGGGATTAAGCACCCGTGCTTCGTTTGACCTCTACACCAATCGGGTGGTGTAAAAAAAATGCACGGAGAGCTCGCCTAATGAAATCGCGGCTGTTCTAGGGGTCGATTATTTTAGAGTGCAAAATTCAGGTCGAAATTACGCAGCTTCATTTGCCCAAAGGAGAGTTCTTTGGCAAGTAACTTTTCATGTCATCTTGTAAAGATCTTTTTGAGCATTGAGCACGGTGCTTGTCCTAAAAAAGATTTTTACAGAATGACATACAACTTAATAAGGAGACTCACATGATCAACCGGCTCAAATTTCTTTTCATTGCAGTTCTATTGGTATCCGTCAATACTGCCACTGCGCAAGAAGATTTGTCCGAGAATCTCAAAGCCTTCAAGCCCTTTGTCGGCAAAACATGGGAGGGCGACCTCAAAGACCAGGGCTTAGGTAAACCGTCGGTCGATATCGCACGCTGGGAACGCGCGCTCAACGGCCAGGCCGTGCGCGTGCTGCATTCCGTCAACAACGGCGAATACGGCGGCGAAAGTATTATCTTTTGGGACAGCAAAAAGAAGAGCGTGGTTTATTATTATTTCACCACGGCGGGGTTTTTTACCAATGGCACGATGACGGTTGAGAACGGAAAATACCTCAGCCACGAATACGTCACGGGCAACGCGGAGGGCATCACCGAAGTCAAAGGGACGGGCGAGGTCACGGCGGACGGAAAAATGATTACCCAATCGCAGTATTTGCAAAACGGCAAATGGGTGGAGGGGCACTCAGCTATTTATGTGGAAGATGTCGCAGCGCAGGTGGTGTTCAAATAGAGTAAATAAGAATGTCATTTGTAAGAATCAGACTGTGTGAAGACGTTCGAATTTGTCATTGCGAGCGCAGCGAAGCAATCTCTAAATCCAATACGTGCACGCGCCGGGATTGCTTCGCTGCGTTCGCAATGACGTTTTCACACAGTCTGAATCTTTTTAAGCATTGAGACGACGCCAATTAAGGGGCTGTGCTCGATGCCTAAAAAGCTCCTTACAGGATGACAGCAATGGTGTTTCTGTCCTAGCGCTGCACCTCGCACTCAAACACTTCATTCTCCGTGATGACAAAATCCACGCGCTGATCGTGCGGCGCCGCCGGAATTTTCTCCACGATTTGCGCAGCGAATGCCAGCCCGATTTTCGGCGCAGAGATTTGTGACAAAAAACGATCGTAATACCCCGCGCCGTAACCGCGCCGGTGGCCGCGCCGGTCGAATGCCAATCCCGGAACAATGATCAAATCGAATGCAGCACCGCCCGGAACCGGCTTCGCGCCTTTTTCCTCGGCGGGTTCTAAAATTCCGAAAGCGCCGGGCGCGAGCATGGCAAAATCGTCGATGAAATAATGTGCGAGCGTATGCGCTTTGCGCCGGACTTTGGGCACAGCCACCCGACGGCCTTCACGTAAAAACGCGTGAATCAGAGCCTGCGTATCGACTTCATCCTGCCAGGAAACGTAAGTATGAACGGTTTGTGCGATCTGATAAATTTCAAGCTGCATAAGCTTTTGCATGATGAGCAGGCCGGCGCATGCGCGTTCATCCGTCTGTATTTGTTGTCGAACTTTGCGCAAAACTGTGCGCAAAGTTTTTTTCAAAATTCCTTGCGCCAAATTGCGATCGGTCACTGCCATCACGCCCACTTCTTTTCTGCCCCAAAATTCTCCCCATTCATTTTTTGTTCCAATGTGAACGCGCGGCACGCCGGGATATTTTTCCGCTAAATGTGCTTGCGCAGACTCGGAAAAATCAGTGGCCAGAATTACCAGCGCTGCCTGCTTGCGGCCGAGCGCTTCTTGCACGGCCTCATGCCCGAGCGCTATTTTGCGCGCTCGCCGCGCCAACCCGAGCAGATTGATCAATTCTTGCGGAAGCATATTTTTGAATGAACTCCAAAATAACGGAATAATCTTCGGCTACAATTGGCGCACGAAAGCCGTGAGGCAGCGCTTTCTTTTTGATTAAAAGCTGCGCACACGCCGGCGTGGGACAAACATATGCGCCTCGTCCCGGCAACCGCTGTTGCAAGTCGAAGAGCACTCGACCGTTCTCATCGCGGCACAAGCGCAACAACTCCGCCTTCGCGGTTTTGCGGCCGCAAGCAAGGCACGTGCGCTCCGGAATTTGTCGCGGTTTGTTTATTTGCTGCGAGTTCATGGGGAAATTTTTGAATCAAAGTACATGCGATGTCAGGAAAAGTCAAGCAGAAAGCTGAGATGTAGCGCAAGCATCTTGCTTGCATTTTCTCCATCAATAAGCAAGGCATTCACCGGTGAAATTTCCAATTGCAAATCAAAAAGAGACATGGTAAGTTGCTCGGTAACTACCCGGCGCCTTTTCCCAACTGGGAGTTTGTTCGCCAAGTAACACCCAAACGCGAATGAGCCGCAACCATAAAAGACAAAATGATGGACGACAAAATAATTTTTTCATCATTTTGTCGTCCATTATTTTGTCTTTCAATTTTTTTTGTTGTGCAGCGATTGAACTTGTAAAGATTGCTGTCACCCGGGTCGCAAGGCCCTTACGGGAAGGATCTTTTTCAGAATTGCGCGGAGTGCTCGTCCTTAAAAAGATTCTTACAAATGACATTCTCGGGGGTGGCACTCGCAAGTTTTCGTGTTTAAAAAATCATCTCGATTCCAAGACAGCTACCAAATATCATGTCCCCGCTTTCCGCATTTCATCCCGCCGTGGCGCAATGGTTCACGGAGAATTTCAAATACCCCAGCCCGCCGCAGGAAAAGGGCTGGCCGGTGATTGCTGCCGGCTGGCACACGCTCATTCTCGCGCCCACCGGCTCCGGCAAAACGCTCGCGGCTTTTTTATGGTGCATCGATGAGTTGTTCCGCCGCGGCTTAAAAACGGACGAAGAAAGTTTCAGCCGCAATCGCGAGGGCGTGCACACGCTTTACGTTTCGCCGCTGAAAGCGTTGAACAACGACATCCATCGCAATTTGCAAGAGCCGCTCATAGGCATTCGCGCAACTGCGCAAAAGTTGGGTTTGCAACCGCCGCCGATTCATGCGCAAGTGCGCACCGGCGACACGCCAGTGAACGTGCGCCAAAGCATGTTGCGCAAGCCGCCGCATATTTTGATCACTACGCCGGAATCGCTTTTCCTTTTGCTCACTTCGCTGCAAGGCCGCGAGATGTTTCGGCATTTGCGCTATTTGATCATCGACGAGATTCATGCGGTGAGCAACAACAAACGCGGCGTGCATCTCAGTTTGTCGTGCGAGCGGTTGATGGCATTGTGCGAAATCGAGCCGGTGCGCATCGGGCTTTCGGCCACGCAAAGACCGCTGGAACGCATTGCCGCTTTTCTGGGCGGACAAAAAATTTCTGCGCCGGAAGAGATTTCTACGCCGCGCCCGGTGACCATCGTCGATTGCGGCCAGCGCAAAGAAATGGATTTGCAAGTGCTTTCGCCGGTGGAAGAATTCGGCGATCTGCCCGAAGCGAGCATCTGGCCGTTGGTCGTCGACAAGCTTTACGAATTGATTCGCAGCCATCGCACCACGCTGGTTTTCGTCAATATGCGCGCGCAAACCGAACGCCTTGCCCGCCTTTTGAATGAGAAGCATCGCGAGGTCACCGGCGACAGCGAGGCCGTGCTCGCGCTCGCCCATCACGGCAGCATTTCGCGCGAGGCGCGTTACGACGTCGAAGCGCGCTTGAAACGCGGCGAAATTCCGGCAGTGATTGCGACAGCTTCGTTGGAATTGGGCATCGACATCGGCAGCATCGATCTCGTCGTGCAACTTGAATCGCCCAAAAGCGTTTCTGCGGCGCTGCAGCGCGTGGGGCGAAGCGGCCACGTGCTCAGCGCCACCAGCAAAGGCCGCATCATTCCGCTTTATCCCAACGATCTCGACGATTCCGTTTGCCTCGTGCGTAACATGCTGCACGGCAATATCGAAGAATCCTTCATCCCGGAAAATTGCCTCGACGTGCTGGCGCAGCAAATTGTCGCCGAAACCGCCATGCGCGAATGGCCGCGGTTGGATTTGTATCGCTTGGTGCGCCAAAGTTATTGTTATCGCCAGCTCACCCCCGGCGTATTCAACAATGTTCTCGAGATGCTTTCCGGGCGTTATGCCTCCTCGCCGTTGCGCGCACTGCAGCCGCGCATTTCCTGGGATAAAGTCAACGACAAATTGATCGCACATCGCGGCGCGCGGCTATTGGCGGTGATGAGCGGTGGCACCATTCCCGATCGCGGCTATTACAGCGTCTATCTCGCAGACAGCAACACCAAGCTCGGCGAGATGGAAGAAGAATTCGTGTTCGAGTCGCGCGTCGGGCACGTGTTCTTTCTCGGCAACAACGAATGGCGCATCGACCAAATCATGCACGATCGCATCATCGTCTCACCGGTGCGCGCGGTCAAGCCGCGCCCGCCGTTTTGGAAAGGCGATTCGTTGTTTCGCGATTATGACACCAGCATGCGCGTGGCCGCTTTTCGACGGGAATTGTTGGAGCGCATCGATCGCGGCGAGGCCGAGGGCTGGCTGCAGCAAGATTGCCATGCCGACGCAGCGATCGCCAAAAATTTGCAGGAATATTTATTGCGCCAGCGCGGCCACACCGGCGCCGTGCCTACGGACAAACAATTCATTCTCGAATCTTTTCGCGACAGCGCGCAAGAGCCGCACGTGGTGCTGCATACCTGCTGCGGCGGCCGCGTGAACGGCGCCTGGGCCATGGCATTGGCAACGGCAATCGAGCGGCGTGATCGCGCCGAGGCGCAATACTCTTTCAACGATGACGGCATTATTTTGCGCCTGCTCGACACGGATGAATCCCGGTTGAGGGCCAACGTGCTCGCGCTATCTCCCGATGAAGCTGAAACACTTTTGCTCGAAGCGTTGGCCGGTTCGGCGCTGTTTGCGACGCGCTTTCGTTATAATGCCGCTTCTTCTTTATTGCTGCCGCGCTCGCGGCACGGCAAGCGCATTCCGTTGTGGCTGCAACGCTTGCGCGCGGCAGATTTGCTGCAAGTGGTGCGGCAGCATCCGGATTTTCCCGTGCTGCTGGAAACCTATCGCGATTGCGTGCAGGAAGTTTTCGATTTGAACGGCCTGCGCCAGGTGCTGCAAAAATTGCAAGCCGGCGAGATTCAAATTCATTCGGTCGAAACGCCTTTTCCCTCGCCCATGGCTTCGGGCTTGATGTTCAATTTTCTGGCGAGCAATTTGTATGGCGACGATCGTGCGCGCTATCCCGGCCATGTTGCCGAAGTGAGCAGCGCACTGCTTGCCGAAATTTTGGCGCGCGAGCATATTCCCGCGATTGTGACGCCGGAGCTGGTGGCAGAGGCCGAGGCGCGCTGGCAGCATTTGGCTCCGGAAAGACAGGCGCGCGATGCGGAAGAATTGTTTGGCGTCATCGAGAAACTCGGCCCGCTTTCGGAAGAAGAGCTGCGCCGCCGCGCCAAAGAAGAACCCTCGGCGTGGTTGCAACAATTGCGCGCTCACAATCGCATTGTGCTGTTGTCGGAAAAATGGCAGGGCTGGATTGCGAGCACCGACGTCGATTTGTTTGAAAATCATCTCTCCGAAAAAAATGCCCGTGAATTAAGCGAGCGTTACCTGCGCGCGCGCGGCCCGGTTATGGCGGGCGCAGTGCAGCAGGCTTTGCAATTGCCGCAAGAGCTGGCAAACAAAATCCTTGCGGATTTGCATGCTGAAAAAAAACTCGTGCGCGGCGAGCTGATAATGGGCGCAAAAATCGAACAATGGTGCGAGCGCGAAAATTTCGCGGAATTGTATCGCCGCGCGATTGCCCAGCGGCGCGCGGCCGAAGCTCCGGCGCCGCGTGAGATTTTTTACCGCTTCTTATTGCGCTGGCATAAAATCGCCATGCCTGGGCAAGCGCTCACCGAGCTGATGAAACGCTATCGCGGCTTACGCCTGCCTTTGCATTTTTTCGAACGTGAAATTTTACGCGCCCGCTTTGCCGCCCATCAACTCGAGGCGACGACCGAGGCTTTTGATGATTTCGATGAAAAGATCGCAGCAGGAGAAACCATCGTGCATGCCGATCGCGCCGGCGAAGAAGGCCGCCGTTATTTGAATTTTTATTTGCGCGGCGAAGGGGGACTGTTTGCTTCGCGCGCGGAACTGCTGGCAACGGCGCAAACACTCGAAGAACCGGGCCGCACGGTGTTCGAATTTCTCAAAGAAAACGGCGCAAGTTTGTTGCGCGACATTACCGCTGGCGTGGGATTGGGTTCATCGCAAGCGGAGCAAGGATTATCGCAATTGGCCAATCTCGGTTTGGCAAGCTGCGACCATTATGGTTCATTTCTCAAATTGCTGCAGCCGGCAAAATCATCCGCGCCAACTGAACCCACCTCCGGCGATTGGCCGCTCGCGCGACCGGCCTGGCAAATGCGCGACCGCATGCGCCGCGAACGTCATGCCTTGCGGCAAAATATCCGTGAGCGTTTGTCTCTGCAAGAAGGCCGGTGGTTTCTCATGACTTCTTTTGCGGTGAGGGGAAAAGAGCTGGATGAAGCGCAACGCGTCGAGCGGCAAACGCGTTTGTTGTTGCAGCGCTATGGCGTAGTCGTGAAAGATTGGTATCGCCGCGAACGCGGTTTATTGCCCTGGCCAAAACTTTTTCAGATGTTAAAACGGCTGGAATGGCAGGGCGAAATTCGCCGCGGCTATTTTGTGGAAGGATTATCCGGCATTCAATTCGCGCTGCCGGAAGCGGTGGAAATGCTGGCGCAATTGCAATCCGGGGAAAAGCCCGCTTCAACTTCGCCGACTTTTATCTGCACCGCCGATCCGGCTTTGCCTTTTGGCGAGGCCGTGCCTTGGAATTTGCAGGATGGCAACGGCAACAATCTCAGCATCGTGCGCGCGCCGGGAAATCATTTATTATTTATTGAAGGCCGGCCCGTGCTTTACAGCGAAAATTACGGCGCCCGTCTGTGGACTTTGCCGGATTGGCGCGACGACGTTTCGGCATTGATTATAAATTTGAAAATCTGGCTGCATCTTCCGGCCCAACTTCGTCCGCGGCCGCGACTGGAAATTTTGCAAGTAAATGACGCGGCGGCCGCGGCATGCGCCTTTGCCGAAACGTTTGCGCAAAACGGCTTCGAGCGTGAGGGCGAAAAGCTGGTGCTGTGGCCGTCGAAGGTGTAAAGCAGTGCGTGGCGAGCAATCGTCAGTGAACGGCCATCAGCAATAGTAGATCGTTGCCTTGCTTTTCTTTTATACGAGGTTTATATTGCACCCAGCTTTTCATGAGCTATGAACTTGCCTGGAGACTAAATATGGAAAATATCGAAGCTGTGAATGGCGCAGATCGTCTCGTTGCCGATATTGATCACTTAATTGATGAGATGATGCGAGTGCGACAACGTGTGGCTGCGTTTGCTGCAACCTCTCCTGTCAACAAAGCTTTTGAGTCGATACGCGAATCCGAAGGCTTTGGTATTTGGGCTGATCGTGAAGAATTGCAAGGCGTTTCTTCGCGTGATTGGCTGAACCAGCTTCGCGGGCAACAATGGGCTCGATAGATGAGCGGAAAACTTATCGATACCACCGTTTTGATTGACTTGTCACGAGGCAATCAAAACGCCGCCGATTATGTGGACAATCAACGCAAAGCGGGAACGGAATTGTACATCTCAATTGTTTCAGCCATGGAGCTTGTCGTTGGTTGTCGTAATAATGCCGAAGTCGTGAAAGCCCAAAAACTGATCGCGAAATTTTCGACGACACCCTTGAGCGCATTGATTTCGCAACGCGCTTTTGATTTGATTGTGACCTATACCAAAAGCCATGGCTTGCAGATTCCGGATGCGCTGATCGCCGCCACCGCAGTAATTGAAGCGCTTGAGTTGATGAGCGACAATGATCGCCATTTTCGCATGATCCCCCATCTCGTTGTATCCCGCCCGTATTGATTCGAATCATCATTTTATTGTTTGTAATTTAACATTCGAGTTTGAATTTGAGTTCTTTACATATCTTCGATTCAAAGAAATTCAAATTGATTTTGGTCTGAGAAATTCTTATTTGAGTTCATTCAAACAGATCGCGACTACGGAGAGAAAAATGACCCTGCAAGAATTGATCCGCAGCATTCATGGTCTTGAGAATTACCTCAAGAAGTTTGAGGAAAGATACCATTTGCGCTCTGAAGATTTCTACGACTTCGCTATCGCCTGCAAGCTGGAGCAGCCCAACGATTTTATTGAGTGGTTGGGCCTTTACGAAATCAAACAAAAGCGCGAACAGAAGTATCGGCAGCGCGTTGCTGAATTGCTGCATCAGCAAAAAGAAAACTTGCATTTGCCCTTAAATGAACCCGTTCCCGCATAATTAGCCACCACACATCCTCATCACAAGCATATTCCACCAGACATAAAAAATCACCGTATTCCTGCGGCCGTTCTGAGTTTTTCTCAACCAAACCTTCCCCTTCTTATTCAAGAGATAGAAAATGCTTTGCTGATAAAGTAATGGGATAAAAAGCCCGCGCAGATCTAGTTGATCATTGCGAGTCGATTGATTCGAATAAGATGGCCGGAGATTTGTGGGGTGGACTGCAAGGCAGAATTGATTCGAACTGCCAATCCGGAGAAGTCGGGATCGAAAGTACACACGATAATACCGGCGTGATTCGGCTGCTGTTGATGTAGCCGAATAAAATGCTTGCGATTCAAAGTCAATAGTGCGCGAAGGTGGGCACGCGCAAAACTCAAGACTTCTTCATCGGGGACAGCTCGCCCGGCATTGCCGGCTTCCTGGCTAGTCAACACATCATGCCCGCGTCGCCGCAATTCTTCCACCACCGGCAATGGAAAATTTTCATTAGCGTATAAATCGGCCATGGTTTGCTATGCTTCCTCATTCTCATGGATTTGGCCATCGATTTCTTCGCGGTGCGAGCGCACGTAGGCCCAAGCGTTCGCCAAATCCTCTGCGCGCAAAGAAGGATAAGAATGCAGCAAATAGGCTTCGCCAGTTCCCAGACGGCGCGCCTGCTCCAGCAACCAAACCGGGATGCGGGTGCGCACGATACACGCTTCTCCCCCTGAAACATTGGGATTGCTCTCAATGCCTGGAAAAGAGTCCCCCAAATCACGCACGACCCATTGCAGCAGTTGCGCCTTTTCCGCTCGGGTCATGGCGGACAATAATTTTTCTGCTTCCTGGAATGTGTTCATGGTTCTTTTGAGTTCATACTGAGGTTTTGTTTGACTCGCTAAAAAGTATGCCCGGCTTCAGTCTGAAGCAAGCAATATTTTGATAGCCGTTTACCACTTGCTAACTGAAACAACTGCAGAAGATATTCTACGATATTCCGCCTTTCTTCTTTTCTTCCCGTTTGCTATACTTGGATTATGGAACAAAAAAATTTTGAATACCAACTTCAAAAAAATTTTCCCGGCTTGAAACAACACGAGCCGTTGGCGCAGCACACCACTCTCGGCGTCGGCGGCCCGGCGCGGTGGTTCGTGACCGCAACCGCGATCGAGCAATTGCAATCCGGATTGCAGCTCGCGCATGAACGTAATATTCCCGTTTTCATTTTAGGCTGGGGCAGCAATTTGATCGTTTCGGATCAAGGCTTTCCCGGCTTGGTGATTCAAAACCGCGCGAAGAATTGGAAGCTGATCGAAGCGCCGGAGGCGCCGATTTCATCGCAAAAAAATCCAGCGACTTCGCCGCCTCGATTGGAGGCGCTGGGCGAGCAGTATTATCGCGTCGATGATTTGATGTATTCCGAAGAAGAGGCGCCGGCCGCGATCGTGCAAGTGGAATGCGGCGCGAAGACCGAGCCGTTGATGAAGGCATTGCTGCGGCGCGGCATAACCGGCTTGCAATGGTTCGCCGGCATTCCAGCCAGCGTGGGTGGCGCGATTTATATGAACCTGCACGGCGGCTATCATTTTTTCGGCGAGGTGGTGCTGCGCGCTTCGTTGTATGATCCTCGCGCCGAAGTCAGACTGAAAATCGTCGATCAAGATTATTTTCAATTCGATTATGACCGCAGCGTTTTGCATCAAACCAAAGAAACGGTTTTATGGGCACAGCTCAAATTGCATCGCGGCAACGTCGAGCGGGCGCGTGCAACTGCCGTGGAATGGGCGCGGCGCAAAGCTTTGCAGCCGCAAAAATCTGCCGGGTGTATTTTTCGCAATCTGTCATCGGACGAACAAAAACGGCTGAATTTGCCTACGCCTTCGATTGGTTATTTGGTCGAACACGTGCTCAAGCTCAAAGGCGCGCGCCGCGGCGAGGCGGTGATTTCGCCGCGCCACGCCGCTTTCATTGAAAATCTCGGAGCGGCCTCGGCAGAAGAAGTCAAAGAATTGATTGCGTTGATGAAAAACAAAGCGAAAACTGAATTGGATCTCGATTTGGTTGAAGAAGTTGAGTATCTTTAGTACGATCACATTACTACAACGTCAAGCCCGCGGGCTTCTTTATGTCATTCTCGTATCTTGAAAGAATCTTGTGAAGCACTAAGGAAAGCCCTGGAATTAACGTTCTACTCGATGCCTAAAAAGATTCTTACGAATGACATGTTTCTTGGAAGCCAAGTAACTTCTAGCTGTCATCCTGTAAGGAACTTTTTAAGCACCAGGCACATTAGGTTATGCTGAAAAGGATTCAGACTGTGTGAAAACGTCATTGCGAGCGCAGCGAAGCAATCCCGGTGCGTGCACGTATTGGATTTAGGGATTGCTTCGCTGCGCTCGCAATGACAAATTCGAGCGTTTTCACACAGTCTAAATCTTCTCACGCACTTGAGAAAGCCCCGCATTCCAGGCGCTGTAGCATAAGCTGGGGAAGATTCTTACAGAATGACAATTCAAGGCAGGACAGCGCAACGCCATCATACAAACAATTTCGCAATAATTCCATTATGTCCAAATTCATCATCACCGGCGGCAGAAAATTGGAAGGGGAATTTTTTGTTGCCGGAAACAAGAATGCCGCGCTGCCGATTCTCGCGGCCACGGTTTTGACCGATGAAGAATGCCTGCTGCGCAACGTGCCTCGCATCATCGACGTGGAAACCATGCTGGCTTTGCTGGCCGATCTCGGCAAAACCATCACCCGCAACAACGCCGGTGAAATTAGTATTGCAGGCGCCGTCAAAAAATCTAATTTGGATAACGATTTCGTGCAGCGCATGCGCGCTTCGATTTTGTTGCTCGGGCCGCTGCTGGCGCGCACCGGCCATGCCGTGATCGGCCCGCCGGGAGGCTGCGTGATCGGCAAGCGCGCGGTGGGCACGCATTTCGACGCGTTGGCCGCGCTGGGCGCAAACATTATCGGCGCGGATGACAATTATGAGGCGACACTTGCCAATCCTCATTCTGCAAAAATATTCTTGGATGAAGTTTCGGTCACGGCTACGGAAAATGCCATGCTCTGCGCCGCGCTGATTCCGGGCGAGACCGTGATTGAGAACGCGGCCTGCGAGCCGCACGTGGCCGATCTGGCCATGGTGCTCAAAAAAATGGGAGCGAAAATTGCCGGCGCTGGCTCGAATCGTTTGATCATCGGCGGACAAAAAAAGCTGCGCGGATTCACGCACGAGGTCTCGCCGGATTTCATCGAAGCGGGAACCATGATCATCGCCGGCGCCTGCACCCAAGGCCATTTGGTGCTGCGCAATCTCAAGCCCGAAGATTTGCAACCGATTTTGCCTTATCTGCAACGCCTGGGCGTGCAAACGCGCTGGATAGATGCCACCGCGCTCGAAGTTTTGCCGGCGCAGTTTCCGGCGTCATCGCGCAAAATTCAAACGCGGCCCTGGCCCGGGTTTCCCACGGACTTGATGAGTCCTTTGATTGTGCTTGCCACGCAAGCGTCGGGCACGACGTTGTGCCACGATTGGATGTATGAGTCGCGCATGTTTTTTGTGGATAAGCTCATCGTGATGGGCGCGAATATTACGCTGTGCGATCCGCATCGTGCGCTGGTCACCGGGCCCACGCAATTGCGCGGCCAAAAACTTAGCAGCCCGGACATTCGCGCCGGCATTGCGCTGGTTATTGCCGCGTTGATCGCAACCGGAACGAGCACCATCGATTACGCCGAGCTGGTCGATCGCGGTTATGAAGACATTGCGCAACGCTTGCGACGACTGGGTGCGATCATTGCCAGAGAAGATTGATTGCGCGGCGTTGTGCCTATTTTTGCTCACTCGTTTGAGTAAATCGGAAAGAGACGATGCAAGACTTTGCTTTCAAAAGAGCTATTGTCCATACGCTTTTGCAAAGAATGCGCGAGCCGCGGCGATTCATACAGGTGCTAACCGGCCCGCGACAGGTGGGGAAGACGACGGCGGTGAATCAAATTCTGAAAGAATGGCCCGGCTTTTCCCATTACGCCACGGCCGATTCCACCGCGCCACCGCAAGCAATTTGGATCGAGCAACAATGGCAGATCGCGCGTTTGCGGCTCCAGCCCAATCAAGCAGTATTACTGGTTTTGGATGAAGTACAAAAAGTGGCGCAATGGTCCGAAGTCGTCAAACGGCTCTGGGATGAAGACACGCGCGCGAGCCGGGACGTGCGCGTCATCATTTTGGGCTCGTCCTCGCTTTTGGTGCAGGCGGGATTGACGGAAAGCCTGGCGGGAAGATTCGAGCTGCTGCCGGCTACGCATTGGTCTTTTTCCGAATGTGAAACTTGCTTTGGCTGGAATGTCGATCAATACATATATTTTGGCGGGTATCCTGGCGCAGCCACTTTGATCGCCGATGAATCCCGGTGGGCGCAATATTTGCGCGAGGCCATGATTGAAACGACATTGAGCAAAGATATTCTTTTGCTCAATCGCATCGAAAAACCGGCGCTGTTACGGCAATTGTTCGTCTTCGCCGCCGAGTATTCCGGCCAAATCGTTTCTTATCAAAAAATGCTGGGACAGCTTCACGATGTCGGCAATACCACGACATTGGCGCACTATCAACACCTGCTCGAGGGTGCGGGATTGATCAAGGGGTTGCAAAAATGGCAAGGCACACCGTTGCGGCGGCGCGCTTCGAGCCCCAAGTGGCTGGCGCTCAATACCGGTTTGATGGCGGCCACGAGTGGCCTGAGCTTTCAGGCTTGGCGGAACGAGGCCACGCGTTGGGGAAGATTGGCGGAAACCGCGATTGGCGCACATTTGGTCAATACGGTGCAGGGAACCGGCATGGAGGTTTTTTATTGGCGCGATCACAATCATGAAGTTGATTTCGTGTTGCATCGCGGGGGCAAGCTGCTGGCCCTCGAAGTAAAAAGCGGCGCGACCCGCAAAGCTTCCGGCCTGACTATTTTTCAACGTGATTTCGCGGAGGCCCGTGCTTTGTGGGTTGGCCAAGACGGTATTCCTATAGAAGAATTTTTACGGCAACCGGCAGGGCATTGGTTTGAGCTTATTGAATTCTCCGCTTGACAAGGCTGGGTTGGTTTGTTATATTCTGCCCGCAATTTGCATCATGCAGCGTTATACTCATTCATATCGTCCCATCTTTTCCGTGAACTCCCGCGCGTAATTAATGGAGTTTCACGCTCTTTAGGATTTCCCTCCGCAGGAAGTGTTATCGCGTTGGCTGTGATCGAATCATAACCCGAAGTGTGATCCATCTTTATGCCAGCACACACCCCTTCTCTTCTCCAAGCCGCTGCCCCCGCATATAGGGCACGCTGCGCGCGCATGGCTGAACGCTGAGATTTCGCGCGCTCTTCACCATCGCCTGCGACCGGCTCTTTGTAAACTTCGGTTTCGCTAGGGGTGCAAGTTTTTGATCGATGAAAAGGAGTATTCATGATGAAAAAGTTACTTCTTTTTTCTTTTGCAACCGTGTTGTGGTGGTGGGCGGCTGTGTTTGCCGGCACCACCGGCAAAATCGCCGGCACGATCACAAATGCCGAAAGCGGAGAGAAGCTGGTTGGCGTCAACGTCGTGGTCGAAGGCACCACCATAGGCGCCGCTACCAATCTCAATGGCTATTTTGTCATTCTGAATGTGCCGCCCGGGAGTTATAACGTGCGCGCGACCTACATCGGCTACACCGCGCAGCGCGTCACCAATGTTACGGTGAAAATCGATTTGACGGCGGAAGTGAACATTCAATTGAAATCCGAAGCCCTCACGGGCGAAGAAGTGGTGGTGGTGGCCGAGCGCCCGGTCGTGCAAAAGGACATTTCTTCCAGCCAGGCGAATTTGAGCGCGGCGGAGATTCAAGCGCTGCCGGTGGTGAATATCTCGAGCGTGGTAGGTTTGGAGGCTGGCGTGCGCGGCGCGGCAATTCGCGGCGGCAAGGAGGATGAAACCGCCTATTTGTTGAACGGCATTGCCTTGCGCGACGAGCGCGACAACACGCCTTTTACCGCGATCAGCTATACCTCCATCAGTGAAGTGCAAGTACAGACCGGCGGCTTTAACGCCGAGTACGGCAACATTCGCTCGGGCCTGGTCAACGTCGTAACCAAAGAGGGGCGGAGCGATCGTTACACCTTGAGCCTGCAAACGCGCTATCGCGCGCCGGACCCCAAACATTTCGGCCCCTCGCCCACAGACCGCAAATCGTATTATATCCGGCCGTATGTCGATGAGGCCGTAGCCTGGACCGGCACGGAGAGCGGCGGCTGGGACGCCTTCACGCAACTACAATATCCCAAATTTGAAGGATGGAATTCGATTGCTTTGAAAACCTTGAAAGACGACGATCCCAATAACGATTTGACCCCGCAAGCCGCGCAAGAGCTTTTCTTGTGGCAGCATCGCCGCGTGCTGGACGTGCAAGATCCGGATTATGATTTCGACGCGAGCTTCGGCGGGCCCGTGCCGGCCGTGAGCGCGAGCCTGGGGAACTTGCGCTTCCTCGCTTCCTATCGCACGGCGCAAACCGCTTACATAATTCCGCTTTCGCAGGACCAGTTTCGCGATTGGACCGGCCAATTGAAACTGGTTTCCGATCTCAGCCCGGGAAAAAAGCTGGCGGTGGAAGGCTTGCTGGCCCAAGCGCGCGGCACCAACAGCAATAACGCGGGCTTGCCCGGCATTTTCCGTTCTCCCACCAGTATTGCCGGTGAATTGAACCGCGTCAGCTTCATCGATTCTCGCATTTTTGCCCCGGATTATTGGGCGCCCACGGAAGTGCGGCGCAACAGCGTGAGCGCGAAATTCACGCACACGTTGAGCGCCAAAACGTTTTACGAAGCTTCGCTGCACCGTTTTGCCTCGCGTTATGAAACGCATCCGGGACGGCCACGCAATACCGCCATCGTGCGTGTGTTCGGCAACAATCGCGGTGTGGACGAAGCCCCCTTCGGGTTCATCGAAAGCCCCACCACCGGCATCGACGGCTTGCGCATGAGCGTGGGCTTTAGCAATTCGCGCGACAGCAGCGCAGTCACGGCCTGGACCGGGCGCTTCGACCTCAACAGCCAATTGGATCGTTATAATTTCGTGAAAGCCGGCGTGGAATTCATTTACACCGACAACAACGTCAACTATGCTTCGGTAGATCAATTTTTGCCCAGCGGCCGTTCGCGTTCTTCGTGGCGCACTTTCCCGGTGCGCGGTGGACTCTACGTGCAAGACAAGCTGGAGTTCGAAGGCATGATCGCCAACCTCGGCCTGCGCCTGGATTATTCGCATGCCGGGGGCGAGTGGTACGTTTACGACGCCTACAATCGCGCCTTTACTTCGGAAAAATCGCTGGGCATCGATACGCTGCTCGCCAAAGAATCGACCCAGCGCATTGTCACGCTCAGCCCGCGTTTGGGCGTTGCGTTTCCGATCACGGTCAATAGCAAGCTGTATTTCAACTACGGTCATTTCCGGCAAATGCCCACGCCGGAGAATCTTTACCTGTTGCGGCGCTTCACGGACAACAATGCCGTCACGCGCCTCGCCGAGCCCAACAATCCTCTACCCAAAACCATTGCCTACGAGTTGGGTTACGAGCACAATTTGTTCGATCAATTTTTGCTGCGCGTGGCCGGCTATTACAAAGACATTGCGCTCCAGCCCTTTCTGGTGCGCTACAAAAGCCGCGACAGCGCGGTGAATTACCAAAGAAGCGAGCCCAACAGCTACCAAGACATTCGCGGCTTCGAGCTCACCGTGCGCAAGAACCGCGGCGATTGGGTGCAGGGATTTCTGAATTATACCTACATGGTGGAAACCAACGGCTTTTTCGGCCTGGATGAATACAGCCAGAATCCGACGGAGCAGCGCAGACTAGAGAGCGACCGTGAGCACTTCGATCAGGAACGGCCGCTGGCCCGGCCCTTTGCCCGCGCCAACGTTGACTTTTTTACGCCCAATAATTTCGGCCCGCGCTGGCTGGGCACACACCTGCTGGGCGATTGGCGGCTGAATCTGCTCGCCGCCTGGGAAGCCGGCTTCCACCTCACCTGGACCGGGGGCGCCAGCATTCCGGGCATTCAGGACAATGCGCAATGGAAAGGATTCTCCACGCTCGACTTGCGTTTGAGCAAAGGCTTTCGCATCGCCAATGCCAATGTGCAATTCTTTATGGATGTGAATAACGCGCTCAATCTCAAGCAAATGAACGCTTCGGTGTTTGATCAGGGCTACGGCTTCGTGAACGGCGATGATTTCAACGCGTACATGAAGTCGCTGCATTTGCCCGCGGCGGTCGCCGGGAATCTCGATTATGGCAATGTTCCCAATATCCCCGGGAATGATCGTCCCGGCGATTATCGCGAAGGCCCTTACGTCCCCTGGGATGAAAACGCCGACGCAGCCACCAAGGAACAGTGGCGCAAAAACAAATCCTATATCGACATGCCCAATTTCGAATTTCTCACGTTCTTGAATCCGCGCGAAATTTTTTGGGGCTTGAAGATTGCGTTTGATGTGTATTGAAGCAATCCCTCTTCTTGTCATTCTGTAAAAATCTTGTTCATACCGAGAACCGTGCCAACGCGTCACAAGATTCTTTCAGAATGACCTCTAAAAAAGAAGAATTGAAAGCAACCTGAGGAAGCAATGAATTCGCATATGAAAAAATTTCGCCCCTGGCTGGCCGCCGCCTTGTTGGGCCTGTTGCTCTGCGGCGCATTCCCGCGCGGGGCCCAGGCGCAATTCAGAACCCAATGGATGGCCGTCGGCTCGCTGCACAACTGGTATTCCGAAATTGGCTGCGAAATCGAGGAAGGCTTGCAAAGGGTGCAGCAGTTCGGCCTGCGCTGGCCCGCCATTTATGATTTTCAAGACATGCAAGCGGCGAAAGGCTTGTGGATCGGCGTCGCCAACTTCACCGACGAAACCGGCACGACCTATCCCCACAAAGTCGTGCACGTCGGCCCGCGCGTCTCCGGCGCCGGTGAATTTTTTCCGCAGGAATTCAAAATGGTCAGCCGCTATTCCCCACCCGAAGTCTATGTGGAAGGCGCCCTGTCGGTGCCCGAAGCGCCGGCGGACAACGACGAGGTCGATCCGAATTTGAAAGCCGACCGCATGATCGTCAACGTGACCAACACGCAAACCGGCATCACCATGACGCGCAAGATCATGCAATTCAGCCAGCAGTATCACGACAATTACATGATTTATGAGTACACGTTGACCAACACCGGCAACACCGATGGCGATGCCGAGATCGAGCTGCTCAACAAAACGTTGGAGGGCGTATACATTTTTTTTCAGTATCGTTATGCCGTGTGCCGCGAAACACGTTACGTCATCGGCCAAAACCCCACGGGCTGGGGCATCAACACTATGAATGACACGCGCGGCGACGGCGTCAAGGCGGATCCGCCCGGCGAAAATTTCCGCGCACAATTCTCGTGGCACGGCAAGTATCCGCCTTTTACGAACTATGACAATCTCGGCGGGCCGATTTTCACGCCGGATCTGCAGGGCTTCGTGGCGCCGAACGACACCGTCGGCCGTTTGGGTGCGGCGCAATTCGTGGGCGTCGTGACCCTGCATGCTGATAAATCCGCCACCGACGAATCCGATGATCCCGGCCAGCCTTCAACGACGACTTACATTGGCTCGGATGATGCGCTGACTTCGGGCAACAGTCCGTTCAACCCGGTGAAGATGACTTTGGAATACGAATTCATGGCCAAGGGGCATACCAGCCCGCGCCACGCCGATCGTGTGGAACCGAGTGGGAATTTTCTGGAGCCTACGGGCGATCCTTCATTGGGAACGACCGGCGGTTTGTCCAGCGCCAATGGTTATGGCCCGTACACTCTGGGGCCTGGAGAAAGTGTGCGCATCGTCATGGCCGAAGGGGCGGCGGGCATCAGCCGCGAACGCGCGATCGAAGCCGGCCGGCAATTCAAAAACCGCCAGATCACGGCGCGGCAAAAAAACGAGGTGGTCTTCACCAGCCGAGACTCTCTGTTCCAAACTTTCCGGCGCGCGATTGCGAATTTCAAAAGCGGCTACAATATTCCGCAGCCGCCGCAGCCGCCCAGCGTTTTTTATGTTGACGGCAAAGCCGACCGCGTGCAGCTCGCATGGGAAATTGAAAACGATCCGAGCCTGCGCAGCTTTCGCATTTACCGCGCCACCGGCCGGCGCGACAGCACGTACACGCTCATTGGCGAGGTGGATGCGGGCGCGCGTTCATTTGACGACGCGCAAAATTTGCAGCGCGGTGTGAATTATTACTACTACCTCGTTTCCATGGGCGATGCCGCACAAAACAACGGCGGCGGCCAAACGCCCGCAGGCGCTTTGAGCAGCAGCCGGTATTATTCTCAAACTTATGTTCCGACGACGCTCAAGCGTCCCCCGGGCGAAACCTTGAGCCAAATCCGCGTCGTGCCCAATCCTTTCAGCCTCGCCGCCGATCAGGATCGGCTGCGCTTTCCGGACGAGCGTGATCGCATCGCCTTTTTTGATATTCCCGGCCAATGCACTATTCAAATCTTCACGGAGAGCGGGGAATTGGTGAATACCATCGAGCATACCGACGGCACCGGCGATGCCTATTGGGATGCGGTAACCTCGTCCAATCAAATCGTGGTCAGCGGCATTTACATCACGGTAATCACGGATCAATCGAACGGCCAAAGACATATCGCCAAATTCGTGGTCGTGCGGTGAGAGGGAAGCGCCCCACTAACATGTCATTCTGGAAGAATCTTGTTAAGCATAAGCATCATACCAAGTGTCCACTAGGATTCTTGCGAATGACATGGGCAGGGGCTTGCAATGAGAAAGTCGATGAACATAATCGCATTCCCAACAAACTTTTAGCCTTGGGTATTGCCATGAACAAGCATGTGATACGCTTTGCAATTCTTTGCGCTTGCCTCACAATATCGGCCGGCAAGGGCCGGGCGCAGCAGGAAAAAAGGGCGCAAACCGGCATGAAGTTTTTGTCGATAACCACCGACCCGCGCGCCGCGGCTTTGGGCGAGGCCGTAACTTCATTGGAAGGAAATTCCACGGCCATGTTTTTCAATCCCGCCAGCATGGCGCGCCTGCATACCTTCGGAGATGTTTCTCTTGGCCGCGTCGATTGGATCGCAGACATTAGTTATGGGTTTGGCAGCGCTGCGTTTCGACCCGCGGGAGGCAGTTTCGGCGTCCTCGGTGTATCCGTGATTTCCGTGGATTACGGCAATTTCAATGGCACCATCCGTGACCCGGGCGATCGCGGCTACGTCGACACTGGCGTCTTCAGCCCCAGCGCCTGGGCCGTGAGCTTGGGGTATGCCAAAGCATTGAACGATAAATTTGCCGTGGGCGGAAGAATCAAATACGTGAATCAGGATTTGGGCAGCGCCATTGTTGGATTTGACGAAGATGGCACCTATCTCACGCGCGGCTATGAAGAGAACGTTTTGGCATTCGATTTTGGAATTCTATATCAAACCGGATTTCGCAGCCTCGGTTTTGGCATGAACGTCAATAATTTTTCGCGGGAAGTGAAGTATGAAGAAGAAGGCTTCCAACTGCCGTTGACGTTCAAGATCGGCTTGTCCATGGATGCCGCCGATTTGCTGGCGATCGACCGGGAAAAGCATTCCTTCTTGCTTTCGGTCGACGCCGTTCATTCGCGCGATTATTCCGAGCAAATCAATTTCGGCGGCGAATACTGGTTTGCCAAAACCGTGGCTCTGCGCGCGGGCTATTCTTTTCCCAATGACGAACACGGCTTCAGCGCCGGCGCGGGCTTCCAAAGAATGTCGAAAAGCATTGGCCTGGGCGTGGACTATGCTTTCACGCCCTTTGGCGTATTCGACAGCGTGCATCGCTTCGCGTTTCATTTTTCGTTGTGAGTTCGCAGTCCTGACCCCTTGTGGGTCGTTGTTCTTGCACAACCTTGCTGAGGTAGCCTCCGCCCACAAGGGGCGGGGACTACAAGCCTTTGAATAAAAGTTTGGAACGAACATGAAAACTCGCAAACGTCTCCTGTCGTGGCTGGCGGTTCCAGGAACACTTTGGCTGTTAGGGTGCGAAGCCGACAACGTCACCAGTCTGTTTGATCCCAACGCGCAGGTCCGGCCCGATCCCGTGATCACCAGCGTTTCCCCTTCGGATCGCGCCTTTGCCGGCATCGGCATTTTGACGATCACGGGCCAGAATTTTTCCGGCGTGCCCGCGGAAAATTTCATTTATTTTGACGATCAACCCGGCGCCGTGCAAAGCGCTTCGCCCACGCAGTTGACGGTCAAAGCGCCGGTGTTGGTGAAAAACGGCGTCACTCTCAAAGTCGCGGTGTTCAAAGCTGCGAAATTCAGCAACACCATCAGCTACAATCTTGAAGCCGCGGTGGCGAATTTTTTCAAATTTGGCGAGGTGGAAGAACCGTGGTCTCTGGCTTGCGACGCGCAGGACAACGTTTACACTTCTTTGCTGTTCACCGGCCTGGGCGCAGGCGTCAAAAAGGTCACGCCCGCGGGGCTGTCGGATTATTCCCCCAAGCCCTCAGGCTCGGCCGCGCGTTACATCGGCATGAAATTCGGCCCCGGCGGTTTTTTGTACGGCGTCACCTTCGAGCGCCGCATCAGCCAGATTCCCGCCGGCGGCGGCACGCCGGTGAACTGGGTGGTCATTGCCAATACCGCGCTGCGCTTGAGTGACCTGGATTTTGATCGCGAGGGCAATCTGTGGGCCGCCGGCAACGTGGATTTGCACCGCATCAGGCCGGATAAAAACGTGAAGAGTTTCCCGTTCGCAAGCACGGTACGCAGTGTGCGTATTTTCAACGGAGCGATTTATCTCGCCGGCAGCCGTGACAACGCGGAAAAGATTTGGCGCGTGCCCATCGTTTCCGCCGACGCAGTAGGCCCGGAGGAAGAATATTTTGATTTTTCTGCGAAATACAACGGTATGGCTCTGGCAATCACTTTTGCCGTTGACGGCGATTTGTACATCGGCACCGATGCGCCGGAGTCGATCGTCATTGTGCATCCGGACAAAAGCTCGGAAGCGCTCTATCCCGGCTTATTCCCTAGCGCAGGCATTTCGTTTGCGTGGGGCACGGGAGATTTTTTGTATATCACACAACAAGGCAACGCCGCCAGCAAGATTCAACAGACGATTTTGAAAGCAAATATGCTGAAGAAAGGCGCGCCTTATTATGGGCGTGGAGATCAGTAATTTCGCCAGGTCGATGCCATCCTGGAAGAATCTTGGTCAAATTAAACACAGCACCAAACGTGCGACAAGATTTTTTCGGAACTACAAGAAACGGGAAAAGCTTTGAGCAAAACCACCAACACAAAATCTCTCGCAGAAAGGAGGATTGTATTCGAAAAAATCCAAAGATTTCATGGCCTTGATACTGGAAATCCGCGTCGTTTTAAAGCGAAGGTTTTTTTGAACCGAATCACCTGAAAGGAGAAGGAAATGTCAAAATTTTTTACCACGCTTTTTCTGCTGTTGTTATCCGCGACAGTCGTGTTCTCGCAACACTGGGAATACGCCGGGCCTTTTCCGAATGCAGATTTCAAAGGCAATTCCGCCGGCCACGGCATTGCAGTGGACCCGGATGGCAAGATTTGGTTTCAGTTCTTCGGTGCGACGGATAGCATCGAAACTGCCCCGGGCGTTAAACGCGCCACCCGCGTGCTTCATGTTCTCAATCCGGACGGCACACCGGCCTCGTTTTCGCCGATCAAGGTGATCACCGTCAATGGCGACGCGGATACGCTTTTCAACAGCGCACGCGGCTTGGCGACGGACCATGAAGGCAATATCCTGGCGGCACACTTTGACACAATTTATCGTGTGAATTACAAAACCGGCGAAGGGATGAACAAAGTAGTGCCGCAGGTGAATCCGACCGGCACGCAGGGCGGCACGGAATCGCTCACGCAAGTGGCGGTGGACACGCTCGGCAATATTTTCACGCGGCAAGTGTTCCCGGATTATCCCATTCGTATTTTTGATAAGGATTTCAACCTGATTGGCGTGGCGGTGGACAGCGCGCGTGGTTTTTCACGCAGCATTGCCGTATCACCCGACGGCAATACGATTTATGACACAGGTTATACCACCCACGTCGTGACGGTTTACACCCGCACCGATGAATTCTCGCCGTTCGTCGCTTCGGATTCAATTCTTTATGGTTTTGACAGCGAGTCTTTGGGATTCAATCCGTGGACGAAATATCTTTGGGCAAGTGCAGGCTCATACAATGATTTGCCCAATCGCTTCCCCGGCGTGACCACGACCTGGTCGCCGAATACGTGGTATGGCTACAGCCGCACCACCGGCGAAGTCGTTGACAGTTTGAAATGGCAATTCAATACGCCTGCCAACGTCAACGAGAGACCGCGTGGCATCGCTTTTAGTCCTGACGGCAAAACCGCATACGTCACGTGCTTTGGTGCCAGCACTTATCCTGCCGTGCAGAAATTCGTTTTTGTCGGTGGAGACGTGAAGAGTAATTTTGCGTACGACTCGAATTTCCCAGACGATAATTTCAAAGGCAATTCCGCCGGCCACGGCATTGCAGTGGACCCGGATGGCAAGATTTGGTTTCAGTTCTTCGGTGCGACGGATAGCATCGTGACTGCCGCGGGCGTTAAACGCGCCACACGCGTGCTTCATGTTTTGAATCCTAATGGCACACCGGCCTCGTTTTCTCCAATCAAGGTGATCACCGTCAGTGGCGACGCGGATACGCTTTTCAACAGCGCACGCGGCCTGGCGACGGATCACGAAGGCAATATCCTGGCGGCACACTTTGACACGATTTATCGTGTGAATTACAAAACCGGCGAAGGGATGAACAAAGTAGTGCCGCAGGTGAATCCGACCGGCACGCAGGGCGGTACGGAATCGCTCACGCAAGTAGCGGTGGACGCGCTCGGCAATATTTTCACACGACAAGTGTTTCCGGATTATCCCATCCGTATTTTTGATAAGGATTTCAACTTGATCGGTGTGGCGGTGGACAGCGCGCGCGGCTTTTCGCGCAGCATTGCCGTGTCTGCCGACGGCAATACGATTTATGATACGGGTTACACCACGCACGTGGTCACGGTTTATACCCGCACCGATGAGTTCTCGCCGTTTACGGCAACCGGTTCTATCTTGAAAGGTTTTGATTCTGAGTCGCTGCTCTATCAAACCGCTACCGGTTATCTTTGGGCGAGTGCGGGTTCGTATAACGACTTGCCCAACCGTTTCCCCGGAGTCGTATCCGACTGGAAGCCGAATAGCTGGTATGCTTATGATGTCGCCAACAAAAAAGTCGTTGATCGCATTGATTGGCAATTCAACACGCCCAACAATGTCAACGAAAGACCGCGCGGCATCGCGTTCAGCCCTGATGGCAAAACGGCTTATGTAACCTGCTTTGGCGCGAGCACTTATCCTGCCGTGCAAAAATTCGTCAAAGCCGGTGTCGGGGTCGACGACAAGGAAAGCAATTGGGTACATGTCGAAACGTTCCAATTGTTCCAGAATTATCCCAACCCCTTCAACCCGCAGACCACGATTCCATTTGATCTGAAAAATCCCGGACAAGTGCAGGTCAAAGTTTTTGACATGATGGGACGTGAGGTCGCAACACTTGTTGACCGTGTCATGCCGGCAGGCAGTCACAATTTGGTATTTGATGCCAAAGGATTGGCAACGGGAACTTATTACTATCGCCTCGTTTTTGGCGGCCAAATGCTGACCAAACGCATGCTGTTTGTGAAATAAGGTCAAATGATACTGACCGGTCACTACGCTTCCAAGTAACATGTCATTCCTTTAGGAATCTTGTGACGAACTTGCACTGTACTCGATGCTTCACAAGTTTCCTCTGGATGACAGGCCGGTTACTTTTCAGACGACCTCCGAACGCTCGGAGTGAACGCTGAATGGTAAGAAGTTATCTCGCAGGGCATCCGGGCCACGCGCCCGGATGCCCTGTTTGTTTGTGTGAAGAGATTTATTTATTATGTGTCATTCTGAAAGAATCTTTTTGACCACCAAGATGATACGTTGAAATTGAGATTGTGCCAAGCTCTTCACAAGATTCCTCCTGGTGACACTATTCAGCGGCTGACTCTCGATTGGGAGCCTGTTCGTCAAGTAACACGGGCCTGTCATCCTGTAAGGAACTTTTTAAGCATGTAGCACGGTGCTTATTGCTTAAAAAGATGCTTCCAGCATGACATGTTACTTGGAAGGTGAAATTAATCATCGTATTCCAAATCCGCTATGATGCCATCATTCCTCACAAAAATCAGTATTTGCCTGCTATTGTTGTTCATAGCCGGCGTGCATTCCCAAGAAGGTGCGCAGTCATTCGTGGCAACGCAAGACAATGGCGCATGGTTTCTTTTAACCAAAGAAGATTTGGCCGGCGGCACGCATCACACTCGCCATGCGGAGATTTTCGGCAAATACGTGAACGGCTACAATGATTATGTCCTGCAAGGCATCGACAAAGTCCAGGCAACGGCCCGGGAGGGCGGCGGTTATTTCATCGGTGTCAAAGCCTTGCCCGCGGAATCGCCGGTGGGATACCCGTTGCAGCTTTTTGGCCGTCCGCTGTTGGCGCCGCCGCGAACTACCAGCTACTGCAGCGGCGCAAGTTATGCCGCGTTCATCGAGCAACTGAATCTTCTTTTTCAGGGAAGCCGCGACAGCCTAGACTACACGCGCTATGAAGCGCTGCGCATGCAGGAAGAAGACGGCGGGCGCCGCGAAGATACCGTCAAATTCTGGGGCAAATGGAACGACGACGGCTTTGGCGGCCATTATGCGTTAGTGCAATATGCGCAAATGGGCAAGGAGATCAAACCTCGCAACGCCCGCCCCGGCGATTTCATGAATATTTCCTGGAAGAAGGGCGCCGGGCATTCCGTGATTTTTCTCGGCTGGCATAAAGATGAAAGCGGACAGAAGAATATCGTTTACTGGGCCAGCCAAACCCGCACTAACGGCTTTGGTGACGAGGTCATCCCGCTGGACCGGATAAAAGAAGTCAAAGCGATTCGTTTAACCAGCCCGAAAAATCTTTTTAATTTTGATGTGGCCACGCCGGTGCGACGGGATATTCCGGGCGATGTGATAGATTGGTGAGTTGATGAGGGTGATGCGCATGAAAAAAACCTCACTGCTCTTTATCCGGTTTTTTCTACACCGGGTATTACTCAAAGTTTGCTTGCATTTACTTGCGTCGTTGTCTATTTTGCTTTCATTCCTATTGAAAAAAATAGTTGAACCAGTTGTTTATTCACGGTGAAGAGACAGAACTATGAAAACAGTAACCGTATCTCCACGCGCCAAAACGCTCCACGGCCTGCTTCGAAAGGCGCGGCGGAACGGGGTGATTCTGCAATCGCCAGAAGGTGAGCGTTTCGTGCTGACGCCCATCGGAAACTGGATAGGATTCGATGTTGGCGAGAGCGAGGACTTTGCCAAAGAAGTCACAATGACGGTACGGAATAAAAAATTGATGAAGTATTTGGCTGAGCGTCGCAGTCACAGCAAGCGAATACCGATTGAAAAGGTCAGAAAGCAATTTGGTCTTGACGCAATCTCGTGAGCACGCAAAGCCCAGGGCGCAGCCCAACATACTTTTCAAAGACAGGATAAAATTCTGAAAGTTTACACACGGATCAAAGCGCACGCGGATCAATAGTTTTTTCCGTATGCGTTTTTGATCCGTGTGTGCTGCCAGAAGCGCTTCGGTTTTCAGCTGGCTGAAAATCCGAGAGGACTTTCAGCGGCGTTTTCATACGGGCATTTGGGCGTTTATCCGGCGCCCTTTTTTTCGTTTCAACCTAAAAATGGAGCCGCGATGAAACGAGTGTTACCGTGGTTTTTTCTTTCCATGTTACCTATAACACTGCTGTCACAAACCTCTCCCAAGCGCGAATTTCGCGGGGCGTGGATCGCCACCGTGATCAATCTCGATTGGCCCTCTTCGCCTTTCCTTGCGCCCGAAACGCAACGCGCGGAACTGGTGCGCCTCTTCGACGAGCTGCAAGCCGCAGGCGTGAACGCCGCTATTTTTCAAATCCGCTCGGAAGCTGATGCCATGTATCCCTCGGCGCTGGAGCCGTGGTCGTATTGGCTCACCGGCAATCAAGGCTTGCCGCCTTCGCCTTTTTACGATCCCTTGCAATTTGCCATTCAAGAAGCGCACCGTCGCGGCCTGGAACTGCATGCCTGGTTCAATCCCTATCGTGTTTCGCGGCAAGTGGGAAATTATGCCAATGCTCCTCTGCATGTATCCGTGCAACATCCGGATTGGGTGATTCAAATCGGCACGATCAAAATTCTCAATCCCGGTTTGCCGCAAGCGCGGCAGCACATCGCCAATGTGGTGATGGACGTGGTCAATCGCTACGACGTGGACGGTGTGCATTTTGACGATTATTTTTATCCCTATCCACCTACAACAATTTCCAACCAAGACGCCGCCACTTTCGCCAATCATAATCGTGGTTTCACCAATCTCGGCGATTGGCGCCGCGATAACGTCAACTTGCTCATTCAAACGATTCATGATAGCATTCAAGCGGTCAAGCCTTTTGTGAAATTCGGCATGAGTCCGTTCGGCATTTGGAAAAACGGCGTGCCTGCGGGCATCACCGGGCTCGATGCCTACAGCGTGATTTATTGCGATGCCGTGGCGTGGCTGCAAAGACAGATCATCGATTATGTCACACCGCAATTGTATTGGCGCTACGGCGGCGGGCAGGATTACGGCAAGCTCATGCCGTGGTGGGGCACACAAATCAACGGTAGGCATTTTTATCCGGGCCTCGCGCCGTTCAACCTCTCGGCTCAAAATTGGGCCGCGAATGAATTGCCCCGGCAAATTCGCGCCAATCGCGGCAATGCCAACGTGCAGGGCAGCGTCTTGTTTCGCACGCTCACGTTGCGCGATAATCCCAAGGGCTTCACCGACAGCTTGAAAACGAATTTATATCGCCATCCCGCGCTGGCGCCGGGCATGGCGTGGAAAGATCCCATACCGCCCAACCCGCCTGCCAATTTGCAATTCACCCGTTTGCCCGATCTTCCCATTGCAGGCCTGCAATGGGATTTGCCTATGGCGGCTGCGGATGGCGACACGGCCTCACGCTATGTTGTCTACAATTTGGATCACGCCGAGGTTCAGCCCGGTGATTTGAGCAACCCGCGCAATATTTTTAGAATTGCCGGCGAGCGTAGCGCACAAATTAAGAAACCGGCTAATCGCTACTTTGCGGTCACGGCGCTTGACCGGAATGCGAATGAAAGTTCTGCCGGCAACGTGATCATGATTACGCCGCCGGCCGTGCCGCTCTTAGTTGCGCCCAAGGACAAAATCGCCGCTCAACCCGCGCAAGTTGCTTTGCATTGGAATTATGCCGGGGGCGCTGCTTGCTACAATTTGCAAGTCGCTGCAGATTCCACTTTCAAAAACGCTTTGTTGATCGGCGCCAACGGCATTCTGGATACCTCTGCACTGGCGATGAATCTGGAAGGCCAAACGACTTATTACTGGCGTGTCGAAGCGCAAAACATTGCCGGTATCAGCGGTTATTCCGCTTTTCGCCGCTTCACGACGGGATTTCCTGCCACCCCGATTTTGGTTTCGCCCGGCAACAACACGGGCAATGTCACGCTCCAGCCCGGGCTCGTCTGGCAGCGCGCGGCGGGCGCAGCAAGCTATCGCATGCAGTTGTCGAAGAGCTTGTCATTCGATTCCACCGCGATCGTCGTTGGCGTGAGCGGTTTCACCGACACTTCGTATGCCGTCGCACGGCTGGAGCCGAATCGTTTTTATTTCTGGCGTGTGCTCGCCACGAATCAAATTGGCGACGGCAGATGGTCGGAAGTTTTCCGCTTCAAAACCGGCGCGGGAACGGCCGTTGCTGAAAATCCCGCCGTCCCCGGCAAATTTTACTTGTACCAGAATCATCCCAACCCTTTCAATCCGGTGACGACGATTCGTTTCGATCTGCCCCACGCCGGCGCGGTGAGATTGAGAATCTTCGATGCAATCGGAAGAGAAGTGCTGACCCTGCTGGATCAAGAAATGCCGGCCGGGCAACACGAAGTGCTCTTTGATGGTGGGCGCGTCACCACGGGCGTGTATTATTATCGTTTGGAATTTGGCAAACAACATGTTTCGCGTAGGATGCTGTTGACGAAGTGAGGCTCTGCGTCATGAATATCGACCTCGCCCAAATGCGCAAAGAGTATCAGCAACGCGCTTTGCTCGAGAATGAGATCGATTCCGATCCTATCGTGCAATTTCAAAAATGGTTTACCGAAGCCCGGGCTGCGAATGTGCCTGAGCCGGAAGCGATGACATTAGCAACTTGCACGCCGGCAGGCGAACCCTCGGCGCGCATCGTGTTGCTGAAAGGCTGCGATCAACGCGGCTTTGTTTTTTTCACGAATTATGACAGCCGTAAAGGGCGGGAGCTGGTGCACAATTCCGCTGCCAGTCTGGTTTTTTGGTGGGTGGCTTTAGAACGGCAAATTCGAATCGAAGGCTGCACGGAAAAAACCTCTGCGGAAGAGTCGGACGAATATTTTTGCACGCGCCCGCGCGGCAGTCAGCTCGGCGCGTGGGCATCCACACAAAGCCAAATAGCTCCCAGCCGCGATGCGATTGAATCACGATTGCAAGCGCTGGAAAAGGAATATGAAAATCGTGCCGTGCCGCGGCCGCCGCATTGGGGCGG
>Ga0247727_10001464_pt1 | contig 56148 bp, 53 predicted proteins | sample WisWelCaveWW1625_FD_202498 | JGI IMG/M metagenome (GOLD analysis project Ga0247727, IMG submission 202498) | Biofilm microbial communities from Wishing Well Cave, Virginia, United States - WW16-25 | ecosystem: Environmental > Aquatic > Deep subsurface > Groundwater > Cave microbial mat | place... | reverse complement strand
TAAACTTCCAACCAGTCTCACTGACTGGAAGAATGGGAAAGCAAGAACGTGAGAAATATAGAATTACAATTCCTGATTGTATTCAAAGAATTGAAGAGCAAACTAGCGGTCAGGTTACAGTAGATGATTGGTACCCAGTTCCAAGCTGTATGCCACTTACAAACGTAATTGAGGCATTTTCAAGTAAACCAAAATACGAATTATCTATTCATTTTGCATGTGGGGCTGGCACCTATGTCTTTCAAGATGAAGACACAAAGAAACTAGTACCGATGCCCAGATTCTGTGACATTCAAGGAATGTTAGAATTATTTGAAGACAAAGCCGAAGAGATTCGCTCCGGCAAAAACAAGTACTTTACGATGCTTGAGGTAGTAAGAAAACTCAAAGGCTTTGTAGATACCAAAAAACAACCCGCAGGATTAGACCTTGCACGAATGTTTGGAAGTATCCTAATGAAGAGATCCTTTGAGTCAGTAGGATCATGGCATGTTAAGGGACTATTCCTTGGTATGATGCACTTTCAAGACAAATACAATGAAGACCTAGAAAGACTGCAAAGATGTGATATACACTATGTTACTCCAGATCTTAGAATAGTTCCATTCTGTGCATTTAATGTAATCCCAGAATGGTACAGAGATAGAATTCAAAAGAAATATTCTATTACTGTAGAAGAATGGGAAGAACGAGAAGGCGTTAAACTAGAAGATGGTCTTTACAGAGGCCTAATGAGACGTGGAGCAGGAGATGAGCTAGCTGCAGGTTGTGCTAAGAGCCAGATGTTCCATGAAGCTTCCCAAGCATTAGTGTAAAAAATACTCTTTACCCTAAGAGCTTAAAAGGACTAGTTCTCAATTTTAATGGTGAAAATTCTTTTTATCTCTCCCCGCTATGATGGTGGAATTGGAGGCCATGCAAAAAGAGTTGCAGAAAAACTCCAGGATTGTGGTTTCGATGTAGTACTATTTCGAGTTCCATATTTACCGATTAAAAAATTGAAAAACCCAACTTTCTCATTATTTGGTTCACTAAAAGCTACACTTCTTAGGGAACAATACGATGCAGTGCATGCTTGGAACATTCCATCAGCATTTATTATGAAACAAGTAAAAGCAAAGAAAAAAGTTCTTTCTGTACACGGAATTTATTCTGAACAAATAAAAATTCTTCATTCTTCTATCACATCTAAAATTGCAAATCTTGCAGAATTAAAAGCTCTGAAGTTGGCTGATGTATTAACAACAGATTCAAAAACTGTACAAAAATCATACAAAGAAAAATTAGGGTTAGAGTTCATTCATCTGCCGGCCCCTCTAGATGTTGATAAATTTAAGGAAATTCCAGATGTTACGCAAATAGAAAATCAAATTGTATACATTGGAAGAAATAGTTATGAAAAGGGAATTGATATTCTAAAAAATATTGAAAATAGAATAAAGGGGAAGGTTGTTTATTGTACAAATGTCTCTTGGAAAGAGGCTATGGTATCTCTAAAGTCATCGTCTTTACTTGTCATTCCCTCAAGAATGGAAAGCATTCCTCAAGTCATTAAAGAATCATTTTATATGCGAGTTCCCATAGTTGCGACAAATGTAGGTGGAATTCCAGAACTTATAACAAATGAGGTAACTGGATTATTAGTTCCTACAAATGATCCAAAGAAATTACTTGATACCATTAATCAATTATTAGAAAACAAAGACAAAGCAGAAAAATTATCTGAAAGGGGTTATGATTTTGTAATGAAAAATTTTACTTGGGAGGTATTGTTACCAAAATATCTCAAATTTTACAAATCTTTAATAAAATCCTAAAAACAATGTATAATCTAAAAAATTTGAATTCTTAATTATTGTTAAAGAATTTACTTAAACCCTCTTCAATAGTTGTTTTTGGTATCCAAGAAAAAGTTTTTTTTACCAAACTAATATCTGCCTGGCTTAATTTTACATCACCATCTGGAAGTTTGTTATAAACTGGTTTTAGTGATTTACCAGAAAGTCTGATCATTAAATCTGCAAGATTTTTGATAGAAGTAACAATTCCTGTTCCAATATTAAAAAATCCAGTTTTTACATCACTTGTCATAGCCGATAAATTTGCGCTACAAACATCATCAATGAATATGAAATCACGTACCTGTGAACCATCTCCAAAAATTATTGGTGGTTTATCATTCTTAATATTTTCAAGGAATTTGGTGATTACTCCAGCATAAGATGGTGTTTGCCTTTTTCCATACACGTTAAAATAACGTAATCCAATTATTTGAGTTCCCAATTTTGAAAATTTTTCTGAAAGATATTCATCTTCTAACTTTGTAATACCATATGGATTGATTGGTTTTCTTTCAAAATCCTCTGAAATAGGGATTCTAGTTGTGTTCCCATAAACACTAGAACTACTCGCATATACTACTTTAAAACCAAATTCCTTCGCAAGTTTGAAGATATTCTTGGTTCCATCAATATTTACACGATTATATTCCTCAACTTTGGTAAAAGATTCTGGTACAGATGTTAATGCGGCTTGATGAAAAACCCCATCGGTTTGTTTGAGTACATTTCTAATATCTTCCAAATTCGTGATATCAAGTTTATAAAAATTAATTTCTTTTTCAATCTCCTCCAAATTTTTCAGTTTCCCCCGTGAAAGGTTATCTATAACGGAAATATCATGACCTTCCTTTACCAAATATTTTACAAGGTGGCTACCGATAAAACCTACACCACCTGTAACGATTAATTTCATGTCAACCGGAAGTAAATCTATATCTTTAAGGTTTAGTCGATTTTAAGACAAAATACAAATGTTTTAAAATTAAGTCTAACCAAGAGCATGAGAATGTCATTAAATAAAACAGTAGAAGAACTAAAGAAAAATTCCGTTTTAGTTGAAATATTTGGCCTCGGGTATGTTGGTTTTCCACTTGCGATTAGATTAGCTAGTGCAGGATTAATGGTCATTGGAATAGATGTAAATCAAAAGAGAATTGAAAGATTACAAAATAATGATCTAATGGATTCTGAACTAAATTTAAAAAATGAATTTTTAAAATGTAAACAAGATAAGAGCTTAGTTTTAGCCAATTCTCCATCAAATTCTAATTCAAGTAAAATTGGGATTGTTTGTGTTCCTACTCCTATTCCTGATCAAAAAACTAGTTCAGATGTTTTTGTTAAAGTAGCAGTAGAAAATTTTTTAACGTATTCTAAGCCTGGGGATGTCATCATTTTGGAAAGTAGTATACAGGTTGGTACCACTGACCAGATTAAAAATCTTATAGAAACTAAGGGTTTTAAAATTGGTCAGAATTACGGATTGTGTTTCTGTCCTGAGAGAATTGATCCCAAAAACAAGGAATGGGGATTAGAAAATATTCCTCGAATAATTTATTGCTCAGATGATATTACATTTAAAATTGCTAAAGAAATTTATCGGCATGTAAATGATGCAAATCTGATAAGAGTTAACTCTGCAAATATTGCTGAAGTTGTGAAATCATTTGAAAATGCATTTAGACTTGTAAATATTTCGCTTGTTAATGAATTGGCTATGCTTTGTGATAAATTGAAGATTAATGTAAAAGATGTTATAGATGCTGCTGCAACAAAACCATTTGGGTTCTTGCCACACTATCCTGGAGCTGGAGCAGGAGGACACTGTATACCTAAAGATCCCAGATTTTTAGTAGAGTCTGCAAAAAAATTCGATATAAAATTTTCAACAATAGAAAATGCTCTGAGCATAAATTCTCAAATGCCAATTTACATCTGTAACTCAATTGAAAAGATTCTTAATGAATTGAATCTTGAAAAAATTATAGTGGTTTGTGGATTGACGTATAAATCTAATGTGGAAGATATGAGAGATTCCCCAAGTTTCAAAATCATAAATGAAATGAAATCTAGAAACTTTAAAGTATTTGGATATGATCCATTTTTTAAAACTGAAGTAATTGAAAAATATCTTAAAGAGAATAATATGACCGAGTTAAATTTCGAAAGAATAAGTGATCTCAAAGATGAATCGATTAAAAATATGAGTTGTATTTGTGTAGTTCAACATCATGAACAAGTTGAAAGAAGATTGGTTGAAATATACGAACGGTCACTTGTGCCATTCATTTATGATTGTCAAAATAAAATATTGAAAAATCCTAAATCTAAGACTATACTAGATTTTCTAGGTAACTAATGTTCAATATAGTGTTCAGAGAAGCGGTTTCGATGAAAATAGAGTTTTTTTTCTAATAGAAAACCTTATGATCTATTATAGTTTGAATAAATTATTCGAGTTTAATGAGGATATAATTTGAGTACTGATAAATTAGTTAATGCTGAAATGATAAGGAATATTCTTACCTTACGGTATGATCCTTCATGTAAAACAAGTTTAGGAAAAAAAACTTGGGAAGATTTTGCTGAAAAATCATTGACGGGTAATAATGAATTCATTGAACAATCAATTAAAAATAGAATTAAAAATTCTTTAATTAATTCGAAGGAAAGTCACGTATCGGTAGCTCTTAGTGGTGGAATCGATTCAACTTTAGTTATTGCTTTATTAAGAGAGACTTTTCCTAAAATTCAAATCGATGCAATATCTGTTAGGTTTGCTGACAGTATTGATGAATCAGAAAAGGCTACTAAAATCGCTGAACATTTTGAAGCGACTCCTCATGTCATTGAAATAAAAAACTACCTAGAAGAATTGCCGAAAGCAATTAGTATTATAAAAATGCCTTTCTGGGATATACACTGGTTTTATGTTGTAAAGAAAGCTAGTAGTTTATCTAAAATTCTAGTATCAGGAGATGGTGGAGATGAACTGTTCGGCGGATATACATTTCGATATAAAAAATTTTTATCTAATTTAAAATCGAGTTTTTCTCCAATTGATAAAGTAAAGTTGTATCTAAATTGTCATCAAAGAGATTGGGTACCAGACCAAGACAAACTGTTTGGGAGAAAAATTAATTTTTCTTGGGATGCGATTTATTCAATGTTATCTTCCTACTTTGATAATACTTTATCTGCAATAAATCAGATTTTTCTAGCTGATTTTAATGGCAAATTGCTTTACAACTGGATTCCTTTAAACAAAAGTTTTCATGAATTTTTTGGTGTAGAATCATTAACACCTATCTTATCCCAGGAAATGATTTCTTATGCTACTCATCTTTCTAATAAAATAAAATATGATGAAACTAAGAACATTGGAAAAATTCCATTAAGGTCTATACTCAAAAAATATGTTCCAGATGATTTAATATCCCACACAAAACAAGGTTTTTCAGTTAATACAGTGAATTTATGGTATACCGGTGCTAGTCAATTATGCGAAAAATATCTACCAAATGGCAATATTGTGGAAAATGGTTGGATTAATTTAGAGTGGATAAATTCTAATTTATTGAAAATAAAAAATGAATCAGATGTTAGATACGTAAACAAATTCTTAGGACTATTGGCTTTTGAAATTTGGTATAGATTATTTATTACAAAAGAAATGAAACCAACTACTAAGCTTTAAATTTTTAATCTAATTAATTCCATGTTTTTTTATTACAAAAATATATGAACTTGGAAAAACACGAGCAAAATATTTTCTAATTTTATAACCGTGATTCCTGAATATATTATATCCAGAATAAACTAACGGACCGTTTAATTCGTCATAGACTATATATCCATAAGAAACAAACATTTTTGCCCAATTCTTTTTTGAAAATTTAAAAATTTCAATAATAAAAGATTTTTCCGTTCCTAATGGATGAAAAAATAATAAATTTTTTAATCTGTTTTTTTTATGATTTGATATGTCTTTATCATTATTTTTCAAAAATTTTTTTGAATTTGATTTATTTTTAATTTTTTTATACAACAATCTTGGCAGTAAGACATAATGCCAAAAATTAGTGATTAACGACCACCAATTTGATGGAACAACATGTATGATTAAACCGTCATCTTTAAGAATTCTATTAATCTCTTTGAAAAGTAAATTTTTGTCTTTTATATGGGCAATTACATGTGATGAAAAAACTAAATCAAATGAATCTGGCTTGAATTTTAAATTTGTTGCATTCATCTCTTTTACATCAAAATATGTTGAAGATGGATTGGTATCAATTGAAATTACTTCAAAACCCCAATCTGTGAAAATTCTTGCAAGATATCCGTTATTTCCTCCAATTTCTAAAATTTTTTTTGCCTTGGAATCTGAAAGGTGTTTTTTAATAGATAATAGTTCTTGATTTCGAATAAATTCGATCCATGTTTTTTCATCATTCATTTCTAATCTTACGTGATTTTTTTATATAATATGGCTAAATCGTCAAATATATTATCTTGAAACATATTTTTTGTCATCCTCTAATTAGAATAACTAAAATCTAGAATTAATTTATAGTTGTTTACGCTGATATAAAAATTGTTTAAAAGAATCAAATCAAAAATCTCCAATCTTCTCTATTTCTATCAGTGGATCATTCTTGTAAATATGAATAATGACATTTCTACATCGTTTTTAAAATTTAAGGAAATAATACCTCCAAAAGATAGATTTTGGGCAGATCCATTTGTAATTTATAAAGATCAAAAACATCATATATTTTTTGAAGAGTTTCTGAATTCTAAAAATAAAGGGCATTTGTCAGTAATCATTGTTGATAATGATGGAAATCATACTGAACCTGTAAAAATTTTAGAATGTGATTATCATTTATCCTATCCATCAATATTCGAATTTCAAAATAAATTATATCTAATTCATGGAACAATACATAATTCAAAGTCATATGTTGAATTGTTCAAGTGTAAAGATTTTCCATTTCAATGGAAACATGATCGCAAATTAATCAATAATGTTCCACTTGTAGATACTACCATATTTTTTTATAATAAAAAATGGTGGATATTTGCATGTAAGGCAGAAAATGATGGAACATCTCAATCCAATGAATTAATGTTATTTTATTCTGATAATCCACTTAGTGAAAATTGGATCCCTCATCCTTTGAATCCTATAGTTTCAGATATTAGAAATGCTCGACCTGCAGGAAAAATCTTTGAAATGAATAATAAGATTATCCGACCTGCTCAAAATTGTTTTCAAGTGTATGGAAATGGATTTTCTTTTAATGAAATAATGAAATTAAATGAAAATGAATATGAAGAAAAACAACTAGAATTCTTTAAACCAGATTGGAAAAATAATTTAATTGGCCTTCATACTTTTAATTATGAAAAAGGCTGTACGGTAATTGATGTTAGAATAAAACGAAACAGATTAAATTAGTCAATTTTAGGAAATCATTGCTCTAAATCTAATGAGATAGTGCAATTGATATACAACATAGTAAGAAAAAAATCATGAAAAAAAATATTGGTTTTCGGGCTTGGTTCTACTTTAGACAAGGATGGGGTACTTATTTTGCTTTCATTTTTGCAGCCATTAATACCATGGTTGTTACTTATTATCTGGCAATTGAAAACATTCCTACTTTAAAGACTATTTTTCCAACATTTTATGCTTATTTAGCTATTACAGCTTCTATTGGTATCCCATTACTAGTTTTTGTTGGGTATGCACATCAGAAAAAAACTTCATCATATAAGTCCGAAGTTGATATCGGATATGAATCAAATCCACATGCATTAAGAGTATATAACGATGTAGAATTACTTTTACAATTAAATCTGAAATTAGTTAATCTTTCACTTCTAGATTATGAAAAAAATAATGTTTCTAATGATAAATTAGATGAGCTAATAAAATTAAAAAATGAAATTGAAACTTATTTCAATCAAAGAAAAGACAATAAACAAATCGATATTGCGTTATTCAAGAAATTCTCAACCTTGAAATAATTAATCTCTAGTCAATCTCTCATATTCTTCTTTTCCCCACACACGAATATTTTTTTCTCTGAATTTTTTTATATACATTTTTTCAATCTTAAGAATAATAAAATTATTAAGTCTATCAAATATGGATAATTTTCTATCTAAAATTTTATCTTTTTCAAATACTTTCCCAAAAATATTTTCCCAATCCTTTGATACTAATTCCGGATCAGATAACTTTTTTACATATTCGTATTCTTTTGCGGCTAAATTATCTCTAAATTGTTTTGATTCTACAACTCTATCAATAATATTTGCTATATCTTGTGGTTCGTTTGATTCCGGCAAAAATGGAGGAATGATTCTTTCTCCATCAATAATGTTGGGTTTTTTTGGATCTGTATAACAAATTACTGGTTTTTTACAAAATGCAGCTTCTCTTTCTATTCCACCCTGCCCACCTCCTTTCATTTGTCCCATTATTGCATCAACTCCTGCAAAATACTTTCCTAATTCTTCTCTCTTTATTAGCGGAATAAACCTGACTTTATCTGGTTTTTCATCAATTAATTTTTTATTTATTGAACTTAATCCATTAAATTCTTCAATAGTTGTATCATCTTCTATAAACCACTTTACTTGTAATAACTCGAAATCTGATTTACAAAGTTCTATTGCCTTCCAAATCTTATCAATTCCTTTTCCCAGTCCAAATCTTTGTGCAGATAAAAAAGTAAATTTTTCTTTTTTTAATTTATGAGGCTGTATTTTTTCATTAAAAATTTCTGTATCTACAAATATTCTATCTAATCTAATTGCATCTTTTCTGTATTTTTTCAAAGGCGTATAATATTCATCCATTGGTGCTATACACGCAATAGCATTATCTAAGATTTTTTTATAAAAACGTCTTTCCAAAAAATTATAATTTTTATTTTCTTTTGAAAAAGGTGGGGTTGTAATATCACCACCAACGAAATACATTACGTAATTTATTCCTGCTAAATATGCAATTCTTGCTCCCGCCCAAGGAACAGCTATACATAAATCATATCTATCCTTGATTTTTTTAATTTTTTCTACTTGTTTTGAAATTAATAATGAATCAAAATATTCAATTCCATCTTTTCCAGTAGTGGTTTTATCTACACCTTTTTTTGGAAAATCAATTAAATGAATTTCTATATTTTTGGCAAATTTCTTCATAAGATAGATGTTGCTCGTTGAATCTCCTATTGCCAGAATTTTTAAAGTCATCTTATAAAATTTTGAATAAAGGTTGATAATATCATTTCCATTCAATGAAGATGATGTTTTTATATTAACACTTTTTAATATTTCATAAATTATTTTAATCAAATTTTATTTGAATTTAGAATATTTTTGGCATCTGTCTTCTCTTCATTTTTAAAATTTACTTTAATGATTTTCATAACTTCTCCCCCTTTATCATTAATGCACTTTCGTCTCTATTTGTCATTCCTAATTGTCCTTGAACTCCAAAATATCTCTTCTCATTATTTGTCATTTCTGTTTTCTTAATTTACAATTTTTTATAATTTAAAACTAAAAAAATCATCAAATTGGTTTTGCAGGGACACCTATCACCGTTGAGTTTTCTGGTATGTTTTTTGTTACTACTGAACCCATACCAATTAATGAATTCTTACCAATAACAATACCTCCATCTCTAATAACTGCTGACATTGCTACATGCACATTATCTTCCAATATACAACTACCTCCCAAAACCACATGAGCTACAATCAAACAATTTTCCCCAATTTTCACATTATGTGCTACATGAACAAGATTATCAATTTTAGTCCCTTCAGAGATAATTGTATTTTCAAACACACCTTTATCGATACACACATTTGTTCCAATATCTACATCATCATGAATTTCAACTCCACCAATATGTGGGAAAAACTCGTAAACCCCATTCTCATTTTTTTCAAACCCAAAACCGTCGCTTCCTATTACTGTGCCTGATTCTATTCTAACATTTTTTCCAATAATAGTTTTATCGTAAATATGTACATTTCCCATAATTATTGTATTGTCTCCGATCACAACATCTTTAGAAACATATGAAAAAGGTCCTATGTACACACCATGTCCAATATTTTTAGATTCTACAATAGCTGTTTTGTGTATTCCATTATTTTGTTTCTCCTGATGAAACAATTTCATGACTCTTAAAAACCATAATCTGGGGTTATTAACAAAAATCAAATCTGAAGAAATTCCGGTCAATTCGTCTTTCAAAAATTCTTGACAAATTATCACAGAAGCCTTTGATGAACGAATTAAATCCGTACCTCTTTTTCCTGTATAAGTACAGAAAGTAATATCTCCTGAAGTAGAATTAATAATTGAATTAACTCCCGTAATTAACGAATCGGTTTCATTTCCAAAAATACATCTTGGATTATCTAAGAGAGATAGAATATCAGATAGTTTGATTGATTTTTTTTTCATTATGTCATTTTACCTTCTTTTAAATTTTTTATGTAATTGTTATGTTGAAGACGAGATTCATAATACATTTTTTTCAGCTCATTTTTTTTATCAATTTCTAATATTTTAAGAATATCGCTTCGTAATGCTGATTTTTCATTCCACCAAATTGGATGTGTTAAAATTTGTAATTTATTAACTATTCCTACATGATTACACATACAACCACTACGCCAATTTTGTACACTATCACTAATATATGATAATGATTTTAAAATTAAAGGATTTCTTGCATCTAGAAATTTTTTACTACTTGTAGCATCCATTGTTGGTGAAATTGTAGTATTATGTTGCGCTACCGAAAAAATCTTTTTTCCTGTAATTATCCCTAATAATACAGACATAATACTAATCTGTTTTAGCAATTCCTGTTTATTTTTTGCCAATCTAGAATCATAATGTAAACCTATTTCATGACCGTATTCTGAAATTTTCTTAATTAATGAACTTGTTTTAGAATCTAATGCATTATAACTTGGAGATTGAAGTAAAAAATAATATGTAGAAATAATTTGCTTTTCATTTTCCAGTTTTGCTAGAATTAGGGCTTTTTCTAGTGAGAAGTCAACATCATGTCTTAATAATATGATTTTTTTCTCTTTCTTTAATTTCATATAATCTTTTATTGGTCCAATACGATATTCTTTTTTTGCGTAATCTAAAACCTCAAAATAATGATTATAGCTAAACTCACATTTATAATGAAAAGATTTTTTCACAAATATTTGATTTTCAACTAATATATATTTGATGATTGGGAGATATTATTATTTTAGAAAGTAAATTGTTTTTTAAAATTTATATCTGCTTAATTACTGATATCATATGCTACTTTTTAAACCAGACAACGGTAAAATGAAACAAATTTCTATCCATCCCTTTGAATTAGAAAAATATCTTTAAAAAATAAATTAATGAAAATTTAATTAACATTTTTAAGATAAAGTTTGTTGATGATCAATACTCTCAAGACTTATACACATAATTGATTGATTTTAGATATTACGTTTATCAAAATCTGAAAAACGATGTAATTTTTCTAACTTATGACAACTCTCTTTATAATTTCCTAAATTTATACCGAGACACTTTTTATTTAGTACATTTTTCTCAATATCATTATGAAAGAAAAAAAATCTGATATTTCAGATAAATTTTATTCAGATTTAATATCATTATATAAAAAGAAACAAAAGGAAGTTAAAAAAAAATGGAATCGAGTTCTCCCTATTAATGAATTATTTTCTGATAGATGGGAAAAAGCAAATTTTTTGAATGGAAAAAAAGATAGTAGCATATATGATAATAGTTATGTCTATGGTAAAGTTTCAATTGGAAAAAATACTTGGATAGGTCCTTACACTATACTTGATGGGAGTGGTGGAAAACTTTCCATAGGAGATTTTTGTAGCATAAGCAGTGGAGTTCAAATCTATACTCATAATACAGTAAAATGGGCCATAAGTGGTGGAAAAGCTGAATATGAAAAAAAATCTGTTAGAATAGGCAATAATTGTTACATTGGTCCTTACTCTGTAATTAGTATGGGCTCTAGTATTGGAAAAGGAAGTGTTATTGGAACATTGAGTTTTATAAATTCTAAAATCCCTCCATATTCAATTGCTTTTGGTTCTCCAGCAAAGATTGTAGGCAAAGTTAAAGTCAAAGGAAAAAGTGTGGAATTTGAATATTTTAAATAATAACTTGATATAATTTCAGTCCTATAAATAACTAATAATATCCTAAAACTTTAGATTAGAAATGGAAATATTTAATCGCAAAATACCATGGGTTGATCCTATTACCAATGAAATTTTAAACTTCAATGGACATGATCTCGTTTCAAAACATTCATCATATTCTATTTCGGATGGAATACCAAATTTTGTAGATGATGTAAATGATCTTGTTCAAAAACAAGTTCAAGAATCTTTCGGAGAAAAATGGACACAAAGTGATTTTGGTCAAGATGATAATGAATTTGATGAAAAAATTAAACCCACTTATCTTGAAATGATGGGTCTTGAAGAAACTAATCTAAATATTTTCAATAATAAAATTATTCTAGAAGTAGGGATTGGTAGTGGTTCCTCCTCTAGATTATGGGGTCCACAGGCCAAAGAATTCCATGGAGTAGATATTTCAAAAGCAGTTTATCGTGTTCGAATAAATTTAAAAAATTTAATCTCAAATCCTATCCTCTCTCAGGCTGACATCAATAAACTTCCTTATCGTGATGAAAGCTTTGATGTTGTTGTTAGTAATGGCGTTTTTCATCATACTCCTGATACAAAAATTGCTCTTAAAAATTCCATAAAAAAATTAAAAGTTGGTGGTTTTTGCATTTTTTATATATATAAAAAAAAATCCCCCATTAGAGAATTTTCAGACGACTACATTCGTTCAAAAATTTCTGATTTATCTTATGATGATGCATGGGAAAAAATCAAACCTCTTACTGATTTTGGAAAGTTGCTACATGAAAAAAATACTCAAATTACTATACCATTTGATATAGAACTATTAGGAATAAAAAAGGGCACATATAATCTTCAGAGATTTTTTTATGATTATTTTTTCAAATGTTTTTGGAAAGACTCATGGGGATATGATTACTCTAATCTTGTTAATGTTGATTGGTATCATCCAAAATATTGTTGGCGACATTCAGAAGAAGAAATACGATCTTGGTGTGCTGAATTTAATCTGAGTATAAAATATATCAAAGAACTAGAAAGTGGTTATGCATGTCATGTTATAAAAACTTCTAGTATAACCTGAAACAATAATTACCTCAATATTATGAAATCAATTAATTGAAAATAGATAAAAATTTAGTTCGAAATTTCCTCACTATTAGATATAATCCTTTATCAAACGAAAGAAAAAATCTTGCAAAATGGACTGATTTTGAAACTAAAACATCAGATTCTAATGGAAAACTTACAGAACAATTCCTGATAAATTCAATTCAAAATTCAATTCCAGATGATAATAAACCAATTTCTGTTTCATTAAGTAGTGGTATAGATTCTTCTCTTTGTCTTGCTTTATTAAGAAAAACATTTCCTAAACGAAAAATAATGGCAATTTGTGGCGTATTTGAAAGTGGTCATGATGAATCAATTGAAGCTAAAAAAATAGCAGATTACTTTTCAGCGGACTTTAAAGTTTTACACATGGATTCAATTTTTGTAAATATGTCCGAAATAATTTCAATTTCTAAAAAACCTAGATGGAATACATACAACCATTTGATAGCAAAAGAAGCAAAAAAACGAACACAAATTTTAGTTACAGGAGATGGAGCTGATGAACTGTTTGGAGGGTATGTATTTAGATATAATAAATTCCAACAATTACTAAGATCTGATTTATCTTGTATTGATAAAGCTAAAAATTATCTAGAATGTCATAATAGGGATTGGGTTCCAGATCAAAAATTTTTATTTGGAAAAGCAATAAAATTTAATTGGAGGGAAATTTATAATTATTTTAAACCATATTTTCAAAACAAACTAGATCCAATTTCTCAGGTAATGCTTGCAGATTTTAATGGTAAACTATTATTTGATTTTATTCCAACAGGAAAATCTATTTTTAATTATTATAAAATTAAAGGGGTTCCAATATTTCTTGAACCAAATTTAATCACTTTTGCACAAAAATTACCATTAAATCAAAAGTATGATGGGAAAAATATATCTGGTAAGTTGGTATTGAGAAAAATTGCTACAAGATTAGGTGTAAAACACATACAAGAAAAAAGAGGTTTTTCACCGGGATTACTTTTTGATTGGCAAAATCATGGTAAAGAAATTACAAAATTATTTTTATTAAATAAACAAAGCCAAATATACAGAAAAAAACTAATTGATTTTGATTGGGTTAAAAAAGCATTTGAAAAAGTAGAATTTGATGGAGACATTAGATATCTTAATAGATTAATCTCCATTTTTGCCTTAGAAATTTGGCTAAAAATTTTTATTACACACGAACTTGACAGTACTAAACGATTTAATTAAAAATTATTTGTTGAGGGTTTTTTTGATTATTTTACAAATATTCTCTTGGTCTTCTTGAGTTAAATTTTTGTGAAGAGGAAGAGTAAGTGCATTATAAAATAATTTCTTAGAATTTTCAAGATTGCCAACTTTTTTCATATTTCTGTATGCAGGTTCAAGATGTAACGCATATGTTCCAATTTGGCTTTGAATATTCTCATCAGCTAATGCGTTTCTAATTTTATCTCTATATTCTTCTTTTTCTACATAACAAGTATATGACTGAAATGTTTGTCTTGTATTTTCTCCTACATAAGCTGGTTTAATATGTTCAATTTTTGATAATAATTCCTCATAAATTTTTGCTTTTTGAATTCTATTTTCAATTATTTTTTCAATTTTTCTCATTTGAATTAATCCTATAGCACTTAATACATTTGATAATTTGTAATTAGTTCCTATGGTTTCAAAAGAAGATCCCTTTGCTCCAAAATGTTTAAAGGAATAACATTTTTCTGCAATTTCATCATTATCAGTAGTTATCATTCCTCCTTCTCCTGTCGTTATCACTTTTCTAGGATGGAAACTAAAACAAGAATAATCTGCAATTTTTCCAACATAATCGTCACCAATTTTTGCACCTAAACTACATGCAGAATCTTCAAGACATTTCAAACCAAGACTTTTTGCCTTTTGATAAATTCCTTTTTCCAGTGGAACTCCTGCCCATGAAACTGGACTAAAAACAGTCATCTTTTCATCATATGCTTCCTCAAGAATGACACTAGTCATATTCATACTCTCGATATCGACATCGACTAGTACCGGAATCCCTCCTGCTAAAACTACTGCCTCTGCAGTAGCTGGATAAGTATAATCAGGCACAATCACTTCTTGTCCTTTAATATCTAGACATTCTAATACTGCATGAAGTCCTGTAGTACATGAGGTAACTGCAATTGCATGTTTAGCTCCTATATAGTCAGCAACACTTTTTTCAAATTCTTTAGTAGTGTTACCCTCTGTCAGAAAACCAGTAGCCATCACCTTCCTGATTTCATCTAATTCTTCTTCTCCTACATCTGGAACTGCAAGCGGAATGAGTTTCTTTTCTGTCAATAATTTGGAAATTTCATACTCTTGTATTAAGGTATTTTTTAGGAAGCTTTTTTAGAATACATTGTAAGGTTTTTGTAAATGAAAATACTGATTACGGGTTCTGAGGGATTCGTAGGCCAAAACTTGGTCAAGGGATTATCTAAAAATCATGATGTCTATACCACAGATCAACTTGAAAAAAGTATTCATCCTAATTATTCTAAATGTGATATTACTAGTTATGATTCTGTAGAAAATGTAGTTAGAGATGTTGATATTGTAATTCATCTTATAGCTCACTCTTTAGTGTCTTCTTTAGATGGTTCTATTACCAATGCTAGAGTTAACATTATTGGGTTACTAAATTTACTAGAGGTTTGCAGAAAAAATTCAATTCATAAGATAATTTTTTCTTCAGCTTCTTCTCTTATTGGTGAACCAAAATTCCCCCATGTAAAAGAAGATCATCCAGCAAAACCCAAAACCGCATATGGAATCACAAAATTAACCTCAGAACACTATTTGCGTCTATACCATGAGCTATATGCGATAGATTATACTGTCTTTAGATTTTTTAACATTTATGGGCCATACCAAAAGAATGGATTAATTCCCTCCATTTTCAATAAAATTCAAAACAATGAACCCATTACAATTTTTGGAAAAGGTGACCAAATTCGTGATTATGTCTACATAGAAGATGTAATTCAATTTTTTGAAAAAGCTGCATCTTCAGATATAAGCAAAAACAAGGTTTTGAATCTGGGTACTGGAACTGGAACCACTATCTTAGAAATTGTAAATAACATTGCTGAAATTCTTAAAATTGAGCCAAAAATTGAATATAAATCTGAAAGACCAGGCGAAATAGGAAATTTTATGGCTGATACTACATTGTTAAATGAAACTTTTGGCATCATTCCTTCAACTAATGTTAAAACAGGTCTTCAAAAAACAATAGAATGGCTAAAAAATAACAGTTAGTGTATAAAACCTGTTTAAATCAAATGTTCTAAAAAGAGATGGTTAATTTAGTACTTTTTTTCCAAATAGATATAGTTTGGTTAATAATCCACAAAAACAAATCATACTCAAAAAGATTTTTGCAATCTATGGACTTGGCAATGTTGGAGGCCCTATAGCTGCTGTTTGGCTTAGAGCCGGAGTAAAAGTTATTGGAATTGATATTTCTCAACATCTTTTAAATGAAATTAAGAATGGAAGTTCTCATAAAAAAGAACCATTTTTGTCTGAAACTTTTACAAAGGCTATTAGAAAAAAATCTTTTATTCTTACTTCAGATGGTGTGGATGCATCAAAAAAATCTTCAATCAAAATCATAGTTGTTCCTGTTGGATTAAAAAATAACAAAGTAGATTTACGATCTGTAATCAATGTCACGAACGATATTGCTAAGGGACTCAAAAAGGGCGATACTGTAATTTTATCTCCGTCTGTTCCACCTGGAACATCAGAAAAAATCGTTTTACCAATACTTGAAAAAATAAGTAAAATGAAAGGTGATAAAGATTTTTACTTAATCTATAATCCTGAAAGAATTTTCGAGGGAAAAGCAGTTAAAGATATCGAAGAAAATTATCCTGCAGTTATTTCTGGACTTGGACCAAAGAGTTTGAAAATGGCAGAAAATATCTTTAAAATTATCTCTAAAAAAGGAATACTAAAAATGCCTTCTTTAGCGGAAGCCGAAGCAGAAAAATTATTTGAAGGTGCATACAGAGATGTTAACATAGCATTAGCAAATGAATTAGCAGATTACTGTGAAAAGATTGGAATTAATTACTGGGAAACTCGAAAAGGTGCTAATTCTCAACCTTTTTGTCATTTACATTATCCTGGAACAGGAGTAGGAGGTCTTTGCATTCCTGTCTACCCACATATAATAATAAAAGATGCATCAAAATTAGGAAAAACTATGAGTCTTTTGCAGTCTTCTAGAAGAATCAATGATAATATGCCCATAAAATGTGTGAAAGAAGCAATAGATCTGCTCTTAAAAAATAAGATTGAACCAAAAAATGCAAAAATCGCAGTCCTTGGATTAGGTTTTAGAGGAGAAGTAACTGATACACGATTGTCTCCTACTTATGATGTTGTAAATGAATTTCTTAAAAGAGGATGTAAAATTATGGTTCATGATCCATATGTATTACAAGATGAAAACCTTCCAAATTCAGTAGATTTATCTGATAACTTAAACAAGGTGATAGAGAATTCAGATCTCATTTTCATTTCTACCGATCATAAAAAATACTCCAAACTTAATTCAAATTCCTTTTTAAAATCTAAAAAACCACTGCTTATTTTTGATGGACGTAATATTTTGGTGTCTGATAAATTCGAAAGACATTCTCTTCTCACAATCGGAATACGATAAACTAATAACTAGTTTTTAATTGAATCATACAAGTCATAATCTCTTCTAAAAATTTTCAAATGTTGTTTATATCCATACTATATTCTTAAAATCACTATATGGTTTTGAATATTTATCACTTAAACCAAACATCAATTGCCATTGATAATGGATATATCTTTTGAGAACTGTTTTCTTAAGCTTTTTTTAAATTTATCATTTTTTTATTAATCCACTATTATTTAAAATATTTAAAAACTCCTTTGCAATCTTATTCCAATTAAAATTCTCTTCTACAAATACTCTTCCAGCTTCTCCCATAGTTTTTCTTTTTGATTTATCATTAATTAATAATGATAATTTTTCAATCCATCCTTCTGCATCATCTTTCTCTACTAAAAATCCTGTTTCATTTTTTTTCATTAGTTCTGGAATTCCACCAACATTTGTGGCGACAACTGGTTTTTTCATTAACTGGGCTTCCTGTAGTGTTAATGGTGACATGTCAATTCCACTCACTAATGCATACACATCAATCTCAGTAAGATATTCTCTAACTTTGTTAGGATATTCTAATGATCCAAGCCATTTGAAATTATCATACTTTTGTAATACTGATAGAATCTTGTCACGATATGGGCCATCTCCAGCCCAGTAAAAAGTCACATCAGGCATGGATTTTAGGGCATTTTCTAAAATAAGCATCTCTTGAGCTTTTCCCCAAATTACGGCTCCTTGTAATAATCCAACACAAGGATGCTTGAGAGTCATGCCTTTTGATGAATACCATTCAGATGGAGTTATTCCACCGTGTAAAACATGTATTTTTTTCTTTGGATAATACTGTTTAACAATTTTTTCCAAGTATTGACAAATAGGAATTATTAAAACTGATTTTTGAAAAGTTTGTTCTGCCATAGAAACCCATTTTTGTAATACAATTCGTTTCAGAAATGAACTATACAGTGTATCTTTGGCCCATTTTATTTCTGACCAATAATCTCCTCTCAAATGTATTATCAATGGAATATCATATTTAGAAGCAATAAGCGAAAAATGTCTTTGTCTATCTACCAGAATAACATCAGGTTTAAACTCAGAAATTAACAGTTCAAATTTTTTTCTAGTTTGAAACCAATCAGAAATTTTACGACTTGGAAAACCTCGGCAAACATCTGTGTCAATTACTAATTTACATTCTATTCCCAAATCTGTTAGAGCATTTTTAAATTCCTTTAAATGAAACATTTTTGAAGGAGATCCACCTATTAACAATCTCATTATACATCCCTCACTTTTCTAATTTTATAAAAATAGAAATTAATTTAGTCATTAAATTTATCATTTGATTATTCAAAATGTTTTGTATCTTAATGCTTTATTAATACTAATTTTTTACACATTTCATTGAAAACTGAACTTTTACAATACCTTGTTTGTCCTACGTGTAAAGGAGAAATTTCACTAAATATCAATAAAAAAGTGAAAAATGAGATCATTAAAGGCACCTTAAATTGTAAAAATTGTAAAAATATATTTCCAATCACTGAAGGAATTCCTAGATTTGTTATCGACAAAACTAAGGATTTTGTTAAAACTGAAGACGCATTTTCTGCAAAATGGAGAACTCATCACAAAAATCACCAGGCTGAGGACTGGATTGAGTTTCAACAGAAATGGTTTCTGGATAGATTTGATTGGAAATCTATTAATCAATTTAATGATTTTTTGAAAGATAAATACTACGTTCTTGAGGCAGGTACTGGAGTTGGTAATACTGCTAAAATGCTATCTGCAAATCCAACATCTCAAGTTTTTGCAATAGATGCAAGTGAAAGTATTGATTTTGCGTATAAAAAATACGGTAAAGCCCTCAACCTTCATTTTCTACAAGCCGATCTTAGAGAATTACCATTTAAAATGAAATTTTTTGATTATATTTTATCTGATCAAGTTTTACATCATACAAAAAACACTTCTACGTCATTCAAATATTTGACAAAATTTCTTACTCAAAAAGGTTACATCTCAATTTATGTTTACAATAAAAAAGCTCCAATTAGAGAATATGCTGATGATCATATAAGAAAATCAACTGTGGATATGAGTGTAAAAGAATGTATGGAATTTTCAAAAGATATGGCTATTTTAGGAAAAAGTTTATCAAAATTAAAAAAAAAAATAACTATTCCACGTGATATTGCAATTCTTGGAGTAAAGGCTGGTACATATGATGTTCAGAGATTTATCTATTGGCATTTTCTCAAATGTTTTTGGGATCCTTCAGATAACTTTGAGAGAAGTGTAGGGGTTAATTTTGATTGGTATTCGCCAAAATACGCTTATCGTCATACTCCTATGGAGGTAAAAAACTGGTATAAAGAATCTAAAGTAAAAATAATACATTTCAAGGAAATTGAAAGTGGAATCAGTGTTACTGGTCAAAAATCTAATAAATAGGAAAATTTTTAAAATATGTGAAATATTAGTTTCCTAATTGACTACGTTTAATCATGGTTTGAGCAAGTAATGAATCAAGAGTTTTTTGATTGTATCCGTTCCATTATATGCTGGCATTCCAATTGTAATTTTTGGTTTTTTGGTATTTCATCTCAATTCGTTTATCAAATTAAATTTTTCATAGTCTATTCTGTAAATTTTTAATCGATATTTGTAACCCTTTTCTAGAGAATCAAATTCCTTAATTAAATATGGGAAATTATTTTCATTGATTAAAACATCTTTGATAAATTGTGGACGATTTTGATTATTATCAATTACTAGATGAGTTGAACCATTTTCTTTTGCCAGTTCAATTAAATCACTTAATGAATCTGCTTCATTGTACGAATAATGTTCAGTTCTGTTTTTTAAATATTCAATACTTGATGCAGGAAATTTCTCTATTTTTGTTAAACCTACTACAGCAAGATAATCTGATTCAGGTAAAAATGCATTTACCATTGATACTCTATTTGATATTTCTAGAGCCAAATCATATGCTTCTAATTCATGAACTTTATCAACATCTTTCCAATTAAGATAGAAAACTGATGTTATTATAATAATTGAAAAAATTAGAATTGTGATACATTTAGGCTTAGTAGTTTTCTGCAAAAAATATTTTATTGAATAAACTGACATGATAGAAAAAATTGGATAAATTGGAAAAAGATAGCGTGAATCAGACGCAAATGCATATCCGTAAATGGTAGGAATTAAAGCAGAAATTCCTACTAGAATCAAAGTTTTCTCATAATAATTTCTACTTTTAATGAATAAAATTAAGCCAATTGGTACAAAGAAAATAAGATATGGTATCTGAGACCAAGCTAAAAATTTTAGCATATTAATAATACCATTTATAACAATTGAAAATATCTGATTTGCACTTCCATCTGAGGTAGCAGTTATATGAATAATACCATCTGAAATTCTTCCTGTAATTCCATCATTTCCAATTTGCTCTAAACGTATTATCGAAGCTGGTAATAAAATACTTAGAATAATACATAAAATAATTAAAAAATTCAAAAATGATTTTTTGTTTATTCCGAGACGAAGAAAGAACATTACAAAAAATATTGGTAACAAAAATAATCCTTCTGATCGTAGAAGTATAGCACACGATAAAGTCGCAAATGAGATGTATTGTAAATAATATTTTTTACTAAACAATAGGACTAACGAAATGGTTAGAGCTATGATGTAAAGTGGTTCTGTTATTCCAAATAAAGAATTTTGAGCAATTCTTGGTTCAAAAACATACATTGCTGAACCTAACATAGCATATGATTTACTGAAAAAATGTTTTCCTAAGTAATATATGGGAATTATAGTTAAAACTGAAATTCCAATCGTCAGACATCTTTGTAATGCCATATAGTCCATAAAATTATTTGAAGGAATTATTGAGAAAAACAGAGACAAAAAAAATGGCCAACCATTATTATAAACAACATCCGTCTCAGAGGAATATCCTGTTATTTGATCAACGGCAGATCTAAAATAAAGAAAATTATCATCCTTAATTGGAATTTCTATATGTAAAAATAACATTCTAATAAATAATCCTATAATTCCTATTATCAAAAGTGAAAGTACTACATTATTTGAAAAAAATGAAATCTTCTCTTCAAATTTTTCTATAAAAGATAAACTATTCTTTTGCATTTCTTTATTCAGTAATAATTAATACCAGAAATTGCTTTAATTAGATTTAATTTCATATTTCTTGTATAATTTATTTACAGATGTTTATATATTAAAATCATACAAACAAAATACTATGAAATATAAGCAAATTCTTCTTACACGTCCTCCTACAGGCTCCAATGCTCTTCAGGGAGGTTCAGATGCTGATCCTCATCCACAACCTCCTTTAGGTTTAGCATATCTCGCAGGAGTGCTTGAGAGAATGTCAGATGTTAATGTTTTAGATATTCTTGATGGTAATTTTTCAAAAAATTTTGTTTACGATGTAAACATGGCTGTTAAAAAACACAATCCTGACTTGGTTGGGTTTAGTGCATTTACCCCTTTTGCAAATCCAGCTTTGGAAGCCGCTACTGCAGTAAAAAAAATAAATCCAAACATTTTAACAATTTTGGGTGGACCTCATGCTGTTTTAGCTGATGTGACGATGAGAAAATGTCCTGCATTAGATGTGATCGTATATGATGAAGGAGAAGAACAAATTGAAGAAATTGTTAATGGAAAACCACTATCTGAAGTTGCAGGGTTATTTATTAGAAAAGAGGGAAAAATAGTTCCAACTGCTCCAAGACCTTACATAGATAACATGGATTCGTTACCATATCCTGCTTATCATAAATTACCACATTTTCCAGACGGTTATCATCCTCATCCTCCAAAAAGTACTGGTAAAAAATGGTGTAGTATTATGTGGTCAAGAGGTTGCCCATTTTTCTGTAATTATTGTAATAGAGAAAATAGTTTTGGATTAAAATTTAGAAATCAATCCCCTGAATATGTTGTTGATCATATAAAATATCTTCATTCAGAATATGGAATTGAAGAATTAACTTTCTATGATGATGTAATGTCTCTAAACAGAAAAGCAACCATGAAGTTAATGAAAGAGATGACACCACAAAAGCTAGGTTTCAAATTGGATTGGGATGCTGAGACTCGTGTAGATTTGGTTGATAAAGAATTACTTTTGGAAATGAAAAATGCAGGGTGTAGAATGATCTCATACGGAATAGAACATGGGGTGTTCATTCATGAAATTAAAGGTGGTAAAGCTACTCTGAAACAAGCTGAGGATGCTGTTAAATGGACGCATGAAGCTGGAATTCAAACAGTAGGATATTTTATGATTGGATTACCACAAGAAACTGAAGAAACAATTAAGAAAACAATTGAATTTGCAAAAAAATTAGATTGCACATATGCTCAGTTTGCCATTACTATGCCATTTCCAGGCAACAAACTATATGATGAGGCTATAAAATCAGGCCTTATTCAATTGGATGATGCATGGGATAAATTTGTATATGCTGGTGTCGGTGGTGGAGGAATACAAGCACCAGTTTTAACTACAAGTTCACTATCTGCCAAAGATTTGGCATATTGGGCAAAAAGAGCATATAGTGAATATTATTTTAGACCTTCTTATATTCTTAAAAAATTACTTAGTGTTAGAAGTTTCAAAGATTTTGCAATGTATTATAATGGTTACAAAATGTTGAAAAAAGATACCAAATGATTAACGTGAAAATTACTGTAGGTATTCCAGCATATAATGAAGAAAAGAACATAGCTTTAATCATTGAAAATCTAAGAGCAATAACAGATACTATCGTTGTTTGTAATGATGGCTCAACTGACAAAACTGGAAAAATTGCAGAAAAAATGGGTGCAATTGTAATCAACCACGAAAGAAATCTAGGATATGGTGCTGCTATAAGAACACTTTTTCTTAAAGCACGAGAATTAGGTAGTGATGTTTTAGTAACATTAGATTCTGATGGTCAACATAGAATTGAAGATGTTATGCCTGTGGCAGAGCCAATAATTAAAAATCAAGCAGATATGGTCATAGGCTCAAGATTTCTTGAAGGTGATCAGAAAAATATTCCAAAATATAGAAAAGCTGGAATAAAATTTATCACTAAACTTGCCAATACTTCTTTAGAAGAAAATGTAACTGATTCTCAAAGTGGTTTTAGAGCATATAGCAAAAATATTCTTTTAGAAATAACACCCTCGGAACATGGTATGGGAGTATCTAATGAAATTCTCATTAAATCAAGCAAAAAGGGATTCAAAATTGCAGAAGTTCCAATAGTGGTCTCTTATGAAGGTGAAACATCAACCCATCATCCTATTTCACATGGTGCAACTGTTACACTAAGCACCCTAAAATTCATCTCGATTGAGCATCCTCTGAAATTCTATGGTATTCCTGGAATAATTTTTCTTGCGATTGGCTTAATCTTTACAATAATGACAATTCAAGGATTCACAGCAACGAGGCAGATTCTATTGAGTACTGCAGTAATAGGAGTAGGTACAATAATTTTTGGAACAATGCTATTCATGTCTTCTATTATTTTATATTCGGTGGTAAATCTGGTAAGAGAACGAAGATAATCTTGCGTATTCTTATTATTCATGAAATTGATTGGTTCACTAAAGTTATTTTTGAACCCCATCATCTGGCCGAACTTTTTTCAAAACAAGGCCATGATATTTTTGTTATTGATTGCAAAGATGCAAATATTCACAATTTTATCAAGGGAATAAAAACCCAAATCACCAAAAATTATCATCGTGTTTATGATGATGCATCTATTACAATAATTAGACCCCCTTCTATACAAATTAGAGGACTTAATAGAATAACACATTTTTTTAGCTGTAAAAAAATTATTAAAAAAACTATTGTTGAAAATAATATTGATATAATTTTACTATATGGGTCAGCAACAAATGGACTTCAAAGTATACAAGCAGCAAAAGAATTGAAAATACCTGTAATATACAGATTACTTGATATCTCACACGGTCTAGTTAAAATTCCTATTGTAAGACAATTAGCAAGATATTATGAGAAAACTGTTATCCAAAAATCATTAAAAATTCTTGCAACAACTCCCGATTTAACACGTTATGCTATAGAAATGGGGGCTAACAAAGATGATGTAGAAACTTTTCCTCTCGGAATAAATACAACTGTCTTCAAACCCATGAAAAAAGATATTGAACTTGCTAATACCCTTGGAATATCAAAAGATGATTCTGTAATTGTTTTTGTTGGAACAATATATGATTTTGCTGGACTGGATTATATTATTTCTAATTTTGATCTATTGAAGAACAAAATACCACCTGTAAAATTTTTAATTATTGGTGAAGGACCATCATTTAACAAAATCAAGTCAATGGTAAATAATAAACCAGAAATAATACTAGTTGGATTTAAAACCCAAAATGATCTACCCCGTTATATCTCATTAGCTGATATCTGTGTAAATTCTTTTGAAGTAAATTTTGTTACAGATAGAATTTTACCTACAAAAATTTTAGAATATTTAGCATGTGGTAAACCTGTCCTTTCTACACCCTTGAGAGGAACAAAAGAATTACTCCCTACGGAAGAGTTTGGTATATTATATTCTAATTTAGAACAATTCATTGAAACTTTATCTGATTTGCTCAATAATAAACAAAGACTGGAAAAATTAGGATTAAAAGGAAATACATACGTCATGGGTAATCATAACTGGAATATTTTATCTTCACAATTAATAGAACAATTTAAGCAAATAGTACATTAGTCCATAATAGTTTTTCTTCAATAACTTATTATTCATTAGTCATTGAAAGATTAACAAATGAAAGTAATGTCGATTTTTGGTACAAGACCTGAAATAATACGATTAAGTAGAATTTTTGCTTTATTGGATAAGAATTTTGATCACATTATGGTTAATACCAGTCAAAATTACACCAAGGAACTGAATTTTGATTTTTTTGATGATCTTAAAATTAGAAAACCCAATTATGATCTCAAAGTAAAAACAGAAGCATATGGTAAAGAAGTAGCAGAGATTATAATAAAAACTGAAGATTTATTAAAAAAAGAAAAGCCGGATATTTTACTTATTCTAGGAGATACTAATAGTGGTCTTTCGGCAATTCCCGCAGCTCATCAAGGAATACAAATTGCACATCTAGAAGCCGGTATGAGAAGTTATGATTTTCGAATGCCAGAAGAAAAAAATAGAGTGATAATTGATCATTTATCTACAGTTCTTCTTCCTTACACAAAATATTCTAGAGAGAACTTGATAAGAGAAAATATCCATCCAAGTAAAATTTTTGTTACAGGAAATCCTATAATTGAAGTCATAGAATACTATATGTCAAAAATTGAAAAGAGTAACATTCTTACAAAAATAAAATTAAAAAAAAATAATTATTTTCTAATTACTGCACATAGAAGTGAAAATGTTGATAATCCAAAATCACTACAAAATATTTTTTCTGGATTAGAAAATATCTATAATTATTTCAAGAAACCGATAGTATATCCAATTCATCCTAGAACCGAAAGTAAGCTAAAAAATATAAAAATTCCCAATGGCGTTAAATTGATTAAACCTCTTGGTTTTTTTGATTTTTCAAAATTAGAAAAAAATGCATTTTGTTTAATTACTGATTCAGGTACTGTCCCAGAAGAAGCATTATATTTTAAAAAACCATGTGTTACAATACGTGATAGTACAGAAAGACCTGAAACAATTGAAGCAGGATCCAACATCCTATCCGGATTAAACCCACTAAATATTTTAAAATCAGTTGAAACAATTACATCGATAAAACCTGATTGGAGATGGGATGAGGCACTAGGAGATGGCAAAACTGCATCCAAGATTGTAAATATTATACGAGGAAAATTATATTAACAAATTATTTTATATCGAAGATTTACCATTCTTTATAATTGACTATTTTGATTACAGGGGGTTCAGGCTCTCTAGGTTTAGAATTAAAGAAACTATTTCTCAATTCCTTAATTCCTAGTCATAAAGAATTGGATATATGTAATAAAGAAAATATTGCAGATTTTCTTAAAAAAAATGACGTTGATTTAGTTATCCATACAGCAGCAATAACTAATGTTAGATTATGTGAGGAAAATAAAGAACTTGCTATGGATGTAAATGTTAATGGAACTAGAAATCTAGTTGAATCTATATTGAAATTAAGACCTACAATCAAATTCATCTACATCAGTACTGCATGTGTTTTTGATGGTCACACAGGAATGTATACCGAAGAATCAATACCATACCCAGAAAATTTTTACTCATTAACAAAACTACTTGGAGAATATGAGGTAAAAAGCATAAAAAATTATTTAATTGTGCGAACTAATTTTGTTTCAAGAAAGCCTTGGCCTTATCCAAAAGCATTTACAGATAGATTTGGAACATATTTATTTTCAGATGTGGTTGCTGAAGGAATAAAAGATATTGTAAAAGAAAATCTAACTGGAGTTATTCACATTGTGGGAGATAAAAAACTATCCATGTTTGAACTCGCAAAATTAACAACTCCTAGTATTGAATCAATGACAATTAATGACTATTCTGGACCTAAATTAACCATGGATATGAGTTTAGATACAACAAGATGGAAAAAATACAGATTATGATATTACTAGAGTTTATAGTAGATTTAATTAATATTATCTGAATTTAATTTTTATTCTTAATGAATCCCAAAAAATTACGTATAATGTTTTTAGCTTCACATTTGACTAATTCAAGTGGCGGAACAAAATTTGTATTTTTATTGGCAAAAGAATTATCAAAAAAACATGAATTGACATTGTTCTTGCAAAAACCTCCCACTTTTTTTAAGAAAGAATTAGAAGATGCTAATATCGATGTTAAAGTGTTAAGTAATTGTTCAACGGGAGATCTTAAATTTTGGTTAACATTTTCAAGTCAAATAAAAAGTCAGATAAAATACCTAAAAAATAAATCTAAAAATTTCGATGTTGTAATTTCGATAATTTTTCCTATGAATATTATTGCAAACTCTATCAATCTTCCACATGTTCAACATTGTTTTCAACCCTTTGCGTTTTTTTGGGATCCTATTTTAATTAGTAAATTACCACTCTCTCAAAGAATTTTCCTAGGAATAATGAAGATATTATATGGAAAATTAGATATCGAATATACAAAAAAATCAAACATAATTTCAACTCCTACTCAAGAAGTATCAAATTACATAAAAGAATTCTACGGTAAAGACTCTGTGCCAACATCTGCCGGAGTAGATTCTATTTTCAAACCTACACCTAATCAAATACTAGAGAAAAAATACCTTGGAAAAAAAATCTTAATTCATAGCACAGATTGGACATTTACAAAAAATACAAATTGGTTAATAGATCAATTCATTGAAATTCACAAAAAAATAAAAAATGTGAAATTGCTCATAACCGAAGTTAAAAATTCAGGTCTAGAACGTGATTTAGCAATTCAAAAAATTAAAAAACATAATCTTGATGTTGAGCTTTGTGGTTTTATTCCTGAACAACTACTTCCTTCTTACTACTCATTAGCAGATATCGGAATATACTCTGGTGTGGCGTTCAAAAATTCAGCTGCAAGTTTATGGGTTCTAGAATGTATGGCTTGTAGCACACCAGTTCTGAGAACAAATAATACAAATTCAGAAATAGAACATAGAAAAACGGGTTATCTGTTCGATGTTGATAAACCTCAAGAATTTCAAAACTATGTTATAACATTATTACAAGATGATAAATTAAGAACAGAATTCGGTGAATCTGCAAGAGAGTTTATCTTGAACCATAGAACATGGGAACAAATTGCAAAATTATTTGAAGAAAATTGTTTTCGTGCTATAGATAATTAATTGATGTGTTGAACCATTTTGTTAAACGTTTTAGTATCCTCAATTAGAATTTACTGAAATTCAAAAATAGAATATCATAAAAATATTACATTCACTGAACAAGTAATTTCTTAATTTTTAACTTAAAGTGTTTATTACGTATTCTGTCTCTTCATTAGTCATTGAATTGTAGATGGGAATAGTAAATGCTCTATTAAAAACATCTAATGCATTTTCACAGTTTGTATGTGAAAGTTCGGGAAAACAAGGTTGGTTTTGAATTGGTAACCATGCTTTTCTACAATCCACACCCATTTTGTTGCTCTTTTTAAGAAATTCATCTCTTTTCTCTGAATTTTTGGCAAGAGCAAAAAATAACATATACGAATGTTTTGTAACATATGCCGGAATTTTCTGAAATTCCAAGTTAGTTAAATTTTGTCTATATTTTTCTGCAATCTCATTACGTCTTAAAATAAACCTGTCAATTTTTTTTAATTGTTCTATTCCTATAGCTGATTGTAAATCTGTTATACGAAAATTGGAACCTATGTACTCATGAACATATTTTTCACTTATACTACTACCATGATCTCTTAATTGCTTAGTTTTTTTTATAATTTTCTCATCACCAGAAATACATCCACCTTCAATTGTTGTTATGGCCTTAGCTATATGAAAACTGAAAATCGATGTATGTTGAAAAGAACCAATTTTTTTCTTCTTATATTCTGAACCAAATGCTTCAGCAGCATCTTCAATCAGAATAAACTTATACCGTTTTGCTAACTCGTCAAAGGCATCTATATCAATAGGTAAACCAGCTATATCGACAACTATGGCAGCTTTTATTTTATTTTTTTTAACAAATTCTTCTAATTTTCTTAAACTCATATTCAAAGTATCTGATTCAATATCTATTGGAACAATTTGAATTCCAAGCATTTTTGCTGCAGAAGCGGTTGCTACAAATGTAAAAGCTGGTACTGCAATTATATCTCCAGGTTTAATTCCATGAGCTAATAATGCACAAATTAGAGCAGATGTGCCGTTATTTACAACTGCTATATTAGATGATAAATAATCAGATAATTGAGATTCAAATTTTTTGGTAATTTTACCTTGACTAAACCAACCAGTCTCAAAAACATTAAGTAATGATTCTTTTTCCTCGATACCTATATCCGGTTTACTCATAGGAATTTTAATTTTTTTATCCATAATCATAACACTTGAAACAGGTGATAAAAATATTTAATCCATTTTTTTAATACCAGTGTCGTAAAATTTTCCCTAATAATATACTCAGAAAGAATCTTTTTCAATTTCTTTCCATATTTTTAATCTCTTACCAACTTCAATTTGATTCTTAAACCGAGCCATGCTTATGATAGTTTGATATTTTTCTTCAAAAATTTCATCATTCATAAAAACTCCCTCCACTTCAAATCCTAATAATTTGTATAATTCTATGGCTTTTTTATTTTTATAATGTACCGTTAACCATATTTTCTCTAAGCCATTTTTCCATGCATCTTCAATCATTTTTTCACAAATCTTTTTCCCATATCCTTTATTTTGCCAATTATCTCCAATAACTATTCCTAAAATACAATTATGTTTTTTTGTTGATTTTTCAAATAGACTAAGAAAACTATATGCAATTAATTTATTTTCCAAAAATGTAAAAAATTGTAATTTATCTTTTCTAGATAATTCTTTTTGTAATATTTCATCAATTGAATCTGATGAAATTCCTCCAAAATAATTGAATGTTGACTGTGTTTGTTCACTAAGTTCTAGAAGGAATTTTTTAAAATCTTCAGGAACTACTGAATCTCTAATTTCAATATCGGGCATTTCTCTTTTTAATATTTCTAGTTAAAAATTGAGATTCGCTAGGATACAAAGGTGCATCCCAAGGAAATGATTTACCGTCTAAAAACATATTCCATCGTTTCAGATCTTCCTCAAACATTATTTTAACTAATTTACTAAATGTAGTTCTTGCTTTCCATCCTAATGTATTTTCAGCTTTTTTATAGTCACCTTTGAGATAATTTACTTCTAATGGCCTGAAAAATCTTTTATCAATTTTTACATATTTTTTCCAGTTAAGGCCAGCTAAATCAAATGTTTCTTTAACAAAATCTTCAACAGTATGAGTCTCTCCTGTGGCAATTACAAAATTATCTGGTTTTTTAAGTTGCATAATTTTATGAATTGCTTCCATGTATTCTGGGGCATACCCCCAATCACGTTTTGCTTTTAAATTTCCTAAAACGAGATGTTTTTTAAGACCTAAGGAGATTTCAGCAACTCCATTAGTGATTTTTCGGGATACAAATTCAAGTCCTCTTATTGGTGATTCATGATTAAAGAGAATTCCTGAAACAGCAAACATATCATAGGCATCACGATAAATATTTGTCATTTCGTGTGCATATAATTTTGCAGCAGCATAAGGACTTGCTGGAGAAAACGGCGTGTTTTCATTTTGATTTTTTACATTTGTATTTCCATACATTTCACTACTAGATGCTTGATAGAATTTAATTTTTGGATTAACATGTCTTATGGATTCTAAAATTTTTGTAACAGCTAACCCTGTAATTTCTGCATTACCAATAGGTTGTTCAAAAGCTGTACTTACAAAGCTTTGAGCGGCTAAATTGTAAACCTCATCTGGGTCAGAAATATTCAAAGCTTCTAATAATGAGCCCATATCCAATAAATCTGCAGGAATGAGATGAACTTTTGAATAAATATCTAAATTCTGTAATCTCCAAAAGTTTGGAGTAGATAAACGTCTGAAAGTACCATAAACTTTGTATCCCTTACTCAAAAGTAATTTTGCTAAATAGGCTCCATCTTGGCCAGTTATCCCTGTGATTAGAGCTTTCTTAATCGTATATCACCTAATTTTCTTCTTAATGGGCGTTAATATTGATTAAGAATTCTAATTTTTTTCAAATTATTTAGAAAATCGATAATTTATCTAATAACTTTAGTTTTTTCCTTTGTAATACCAAAAATAATGAAAAATAGACATTTTGTACTGCATAAATTAAAATAGAAAGTATAGTCATTACAGAGATACGTTCTACACTACTAGATGTGATAATTATTTCTTCTATTTAGGAAATTTCCATTAAAACATTTTAAATCACTTGAATAAATTTTACAATAAGTTATGAATAAGCTTAAAATTAGAAAAATTCTTGGCGGATTAAAATCGTATTTGCCTAATCAGATTTCGTTTAGTGGTGGAGTAGGTGGAGCAAATGAAGCATTATTTTGTTATCTGCAGTCATTAAAAATAATGTCGCTTTTAAAAAAAAATAATCTCGAAACAAATCCACAAAAAATTATTGAATTAGGACCTGGAAATTCTATTGGTACGGGAATTGCAGGATTGATCATGGGTGCAAAACAATACATCGGATTAGATACAGTAAGACATGTAATAAACAACAAAGAACACTTGAAAATTTTTGATGAATTGGTAGAACTGTTTGAAAAAAAACATCCAATTCCAGGTCCAGATAAATATCCAAAATCCTATGATACTAATGAAAAAGTAGATGATTTTCCACACGATGTTTTAACTGAGGAAAGACTTTCATTCTGCTTAAATGAAAATCGCATAGCTTCATTACGCAAAGAAATTGAATTAATAAAATTAAATAATTATGAAAATCACGTTGGTAATTCATTAATTAATTATATTTCTCCATGGCAAGACTCTTTGGATATCCAAAAAGAATCCACGGATTTAATTTACTCTTTTGGCGTTTTACAATCTGTTGATGAACTTGAATCCGCATACCATGTTATGTACAAATGGATGAAAAAGAATGCAGTCATGATACATTCTATAGATTTTAGAAATCTTGGTTTGACACAAGAATGGAATGGTCATTGGCAATATAGAGATTTTACTTGGAAATTAATTAGAGGTAATCGTCCATACTTAATTAATCGTGAACCTCTCTCTACACATGTTAATCTTTTGAAAAAAATTGGATTCACTATTGTGGAAATTATTAAAAGAGATACTTTTCGTTCTGATGAACATATTGGATCTATTGAAAGAAAACAATTGGCACCAAAATTCCAAAATATGTCTGATGAAGATTTTACAACAACAAGTGCAATAATAATTGCTGCAAAACCAAATCTGACGAAAAATTCTAGATAAAAAATTCCTACAAACCTACTCAAGTCATATCGTTAGTTACTGCAAAATTTTCGTGTGTGGGAGTGGGCTATCCTTTTAATCAACAATCAAAAAGTCTTATTCAGTCCTGTTTTACTAGAGAAGGTTACGTCTCTTCAATTAAGTAAGACAGTAAGGCAGATGGCTCATGCTTATTTTCATCTAATTTTTTGAACAAGTTTTTGTAATCGTTTAGGTGAATGTCGGGATGGTGTTGTTTGAATAGGTTATCAAGATTTTCTAATTCATATTCGGTTAGGTTGAGTTTTTTCATGTCGCCATTTTATTCCTGTGCTTGATAGTCTTTTGATTTTGCTTGATGTAATCTTTTAGCTTGTTCAGAATGAATAAACCATGAGTAAAAAAATAAATGTCATACTAAAATTAGTTAATAATACAAATCTGATCATAAAATCTCTCCGAGGATCTTCATAATTTCTAATTAATTATTCATTTCTTAACCGTTCTCCAACAAAACATACCTTCGTTTCTCGTTGGTAGACCGCTTTTTTGTACGTGAAAGGGGATCTTTTTTATTCAATATCGATAAACTTATTTGATTTTTGTTTTTATGTAGATTGTTTTCTGGGTTGAGATCGATTTATTACAATAAAATAGATGGCCTGTACACAGTTTGCAATAACTATTGAAGAGGCTGCACCATTTACTCCAAACATCATACCTAGTAACAAAATTGTTGGAATCTGGGATCCAAGATAAACCCCAGAGCCAATTAGAACAATCTTGCTGTTTCCTGATCCAAGAAATTTTGAAACAAGCATTGAGACTATGGTTGCAGGAATAATTGATATGCTCATTATCTGAATTATCTGTACTGATTCATTATATGTGGGGAATAATGTCGGCAATACTACCGGAGCCAATACGACACTAAGTACAGCAAGGACAACTGAGCCTATTATGGTTAATTTCTTCAAAAAAACATTGGGATTTCCACTAGAATCGTGAGGTAATGTATAGTTGTAGATGATCCCAGGAATGATACTCAAAACAGCCATAAACTGCACGCCTAATTGATAGTTACCAAGTAACGCAAAGCCCACAATTGGGGCAATGAGTATCTTGTCTAAAGAACCATTAAATGCATTAGTGAGATCAAGAACATAACTGTTAACCATAAAGCCTGATCTTTTTCTTATTATGCTAAAATCGATATTTGCTTTCTTAAATTCTTTGTATAGCAGAAACGAATATGGAAAAAAAGAAAGAGCAATCCCAAGAATTATGCCTTGAAAACCTATTACATAATACATACCCAGAGCTAATCCAACTAGAAGGATTTTCTGAGTTATCATGTATTTGGAATATTCAGCATAAAGCTTTCGACCAAGTAGATCCGAAGTCGCTAAAGTGAAAATAACACTTCCAATAACATAAATGCTGATCTCAACATTGTTAGCAAACAAAAATAATACTCCGGCAGAAATTAGTGATGCTGTAATTGATATGAAAAATACCGTAGACTGTATTTTCTCCCCTTTTGCTAAATAGACAATTAGGGTATTTGCAGAACCACTCAGAGAAATTGTTGATGTGATAATCCCAATTGATATCAAATAACTCACCTCACCGTACTTTTCAGTTCCAAGTGATGATGCCATAAAGAACCAAAAAATCCCACCTATCGCACTGGCAACTGCAGAAGCAATGCCAAGAGAAGTTAGATCTCTGAAACGATTATCCATGTTTGATTTTATTCCATCTGCTTTTCATTTTTAATGATATTTCCTAATCTACGAAGTAGGTCAACAAATAATGAAAATATTCCTATACAATTCGCTCTAATAAAAAAAGGTAGATTCATTACAAAATTTTTTTTATCTAGATTTTTCATACACCATGATGTAAAACTATAATATGGTAATATAATGTCTAAAATTCCATGATGCATATGACGTGTGACTGCTATCATGCCTTTTCTAGACACACCTCCATCATATACATACAACAGAACTTCCTCTACTACATGTAATTCCCCAAACTTTAACAAGTTTAAGATAGTACAACCTTCAACCCATAGAAAGTGATTTTGTACATGACACTTTTTTATCAAATCTGTCCTATACATTCCATAAAAAATCTGATTATGTGGTAAGTTTTTTAAGTATTCTTTTATTCTTTTTTCATACGGTCCTGATGCTGGATACGTGTCAAGATAACCAAAATTAGTTTTAATTTTTTTGAAAAGTTTGGTAATTATCGAATCATCAGATTTTGGTTTTAAATTGTCTGTTGTTTCTCCAAAAAGCTTCATTTTACTTATACTGCATACTGTATTTGGATTTCTTTCTAATATTTGAAAATTTTTTTCGATAAAAGTAGGCAGGATTATATCATCTACTGCAGCCCACATAAAATAATCTCCTTTTGATTCCTGTAATACAAAATTAAAATTAGCAACAGCACCAATATTTTTTGATTGACGAAAAAACTTTATCCGATTATCAACTTTGGCATAATTCTGACATATAGTAGGAGTCATATCTGTTGAAGAATTATCTGAAATAATTAACTCAAAATCTTTGTATGTTTGTGAAATTATACTTTTAATTTTCTTTTCAATAAATTTTTCGCCATTATATACTGGTAATCCAATACTCACCTTTGATTTTTTGTGTAGATTATCCATTATAATTGACCTAATCTAAAATGACATTATTTTTAATATTATTATCAATATGTAGACAATATACTAATTTTTTTTCCAAATCAATCATTATTTTTAAAATCTTGTTTTGTTATTTCCATAATACTGAAAAATCTTTCTGGAAGAATATTTTTTTTTAATTTCACTTCTCTCCAATTCCATCCATCTTTCACAAAAAATCGTTTAATTGGACTACTCTTTATAGTTAATAATCCAGATCTCTCATACAAATTAATTGCTTTGTAATTATCGCTAAAAACTTTAAGCCATATTTTTGATAATTTAAAATATTCAAATCCTAATCGTAAAATAGATCTAAGTGCTATTTCCATTATATTATACGGTCCAATTTTTCTACCACGTAAAACATTATCTATTTCACCTGAATTTGAACTCCTATTAAAATTACATAAGCCTATGTGGCCAATTTTTTTATTGTTATAAATTATCAGAAATAAAATCCTATCTGGTTTTTCTATTATTTGTTCTTTTAACCACTTTTTTGTTCTATCTTCACTTGGTTCAAATTTTGATCCAAAAGAATACAAATATTTTTTTCGCCATTTTGTTAATAATTGAATATTTTCTTTTGACATTTTTGTGTTTCTTAATGCAATTGTATTCTTTCCATGTTTGATTTCTATAAAATTACTGTCCCACTGTTCTTTTATTTGCCGTATCTTATCCTCAAAAATAGTCATTTGATAAACATGTATTTTTATTCTATAATATTATATTTTGTCCTTAAAATATTTTACAATTTTTGAACCATATATCCCACTTCCAACTATATCAAGAATTTTCATTTTTGGTCTCAATTAGAAGATTTAAAAAAACTATTTACTCCATCAATCACTCGTTTTACAAATTCCTCTTTCATATTTGAATGCAGAGGTAATGTTAGTACTTCACTTACTACTTTTTCTGTAATGGTCATATCCCCTCGCTTACACTTTGCAAAATGAGAGTGTTTATGTACTGGAATAAAATGTACTCCGACATCTATTTCTAACTCTCGTAAATGTTCGATTAGTAATTCTCTTTTTCCATTTAGTACGCGTATACTATAGATAAATGGGGATACATCTTTAAAGTCTGATTGATGGATTTTTAATCCTGAAATATTCTTAAATGATTCATTATATCTCTGACAGACTTTTTGACGACTAACGATAAATTCATCTACTCTTTTTATTTGTGAAATTCCAACACTTGCCATAATATTAGTTAGATGATAGCGAAATCCATCACTCACAACATCATAATCCCAAGCACGTTTATTCTTATATCGTTCAGCTGTATCCTTATCAACACCTAAGAAACGTAAATGGTGTAATTTTTCTTGTTCTTCTTTACTGTTAACTATGACGCAACCACCATCAATTGAAGTTATTACTTTTACAGGATCAAAACTAAAGCACGTAATGTCTCCATAACTACCAATTTTTTTTCCATCTATAACAGTTCCAAAAGCATGCATCGCGTCTTCAATCACTCGTAAGTCATATTTTTTTGCAAGTTTATAGACCTCCTTTTGATCACATGGGATGCCAGCAAAATGTAATGGAATGATTGCCTTTGTTTTATCTGTGATTAGTTGCTCTGCTTTTTCACAATCTATGCCTAAATTATCATCACGTATATCACACATAACAACATCGGCGCCTGTCATTAGAATTGCTTGGTGATCTGCAACATAATTAAATGATGGCGTAATTACCTCGTCTCCTGGACCAATATTTGCAGCTAATAATGCAATATGAAGAGCAGACGTACCCGTGTTTGTTGCAACTGCATATCTTTCATTTAGTCCCAAATATTCTGAAATTTTTTCCTCAAATTCTTTTGTAAATGAGCCCATTCCTAACCATCCAACATCTAAAGCATTTTCAAGATGTTTCTTAGTATCAAAATCAACAAACGGCAGAAAAACTGGAACTCTTTTCATGATTGTAGTCATTTTTATTCGAATTTAAACTCAATCATATTTAAAAATACTATGACATGACTATAAATTAATTTCAGATTCTATTTTCCAAATTTTTATTTCAACAGAATATTTTTTCCATTATCATAAACATACGCTGTTGGATATGGAGTAATGTCACTTTTATCCAGAATTAAAAATGCGATTTGTTCTCCACATTCAATTAGAAAATCAACAGCTTTGTACCCTACATAATCTGAAGCGCAAACAATCATTGATCATCTATCAATTTTTTAAATAATTTCCAGCATAAATCTTTTTTAGATATTATTGGAGGGATTATTGGCCAACTAATTCTAAAAAAAGGATCATCCCATCTTATTCCTCGAGAATAATCTGGTTTGTATACTTCTGAGATTTGATAAAATACGTCAGTATCATCCATCAAAGCTTGAAATCCATGTGCAAAACCCTCTGGGACATAAAGCATTTTATGATTCTGATCGCTTAACTCAACACCAATCCACTCATACAAAGTAGATGATCCTGGTCGTAAATCTATTATAATATCATAGATCATGCCTTTTACACAGCTAACTGTTTTAGCTTCTTCATAGGGCACTGCTTGAAAATGCATTCCTCGTAATGTACCTTTTTTATTATTATGTGAAACACTACATTGAGATATGTTGGGATTTATTCCAACTTCCTCAAATTTTTCTCTATCCCATGATCTAGCAAAAAAACCTCTTTCGTCTTCTAGTTTTTCTATCTCTATTATGAAAGAACCTTTAAGTTTTGTTTCAACAAATTTCATGAATAAATTCTCACCTCAGGAATAACTGTGACAAATTTCCCACCCCACTCTCTAATAAAATCAATCTGTTGCATAATTTCATCTTTTAAATTCCATGGTAAAATTAAAATATAATCTGGTTTTGTTATTTTAATTTTTTCTGGAGCTTCTATTGGTATGTGTGTGCCTGGGAGAAATAATCCTTGTTTATGAGGATTTTTATCTACTGTATAATTTATAACTTCATTACCTATTTCACAATAATTTAATAATGTATTTCCTTTGGCAGGTGCTCCATATCCAACAATAGTTTTAAATTCCTTCTTTATAGATATAAAAAATTCACAAATTTGTTGCTTTAACAATTCAATTTTTTTTTGAAAATTAGAATATACATCCATTTTATCTAATCCAAACTCAAATTCTTTTTTAATTAATTTTAAAACATTTTCACTGACTTTAAATTTTTGATTTTCTTCATGTTTTGCATAAATTCGTAATGAACCGCCATGAGTTGGTATTTCATCTACGTCAAAAATTGTTAATTGATGAGAAGAGAAGATCTTTTGTACTACTAAAAATGAAAAATATGAAAAGTGTTCATGATAAATAGTATCAAACTGATTTTGTTGAATCAACTGTAACAAATGTGGAAACTCCATAGTAATTACCCCATTTGGTTTAAGTAAAATTTTGAGTCCTTTTACAAAATCATTTAGATTAGGTACATGAGCCAATACATTATTTCCTAACAATAAATCAGCTTTTTTATCCAAATTGACTAATTTTTTTGCAGTTTCAGTTCCAAAAAACTTGAAAATTGTGGGAATACCTTTCTTCTCAGCAATTTCCCCCACATTTACAGCAGGTTCAATCCCCAAAATAGGAATTTTTTTCTCCTTAAAATATTGGAGTAAATATCCGTCATTACTAGCTATTTCAATAATCTGACTTTTTTCATCAAAACCAAATCGAGAAATCATCATATTGACATATTCTTGTGCATGCTCTAACCATGTCTTAGAATATGATGAGAAATAGGCATAATTTGTAAAAATATTCTGAGGACTCTCAAACTCTTCTAATTGAACAAGAAGACAATTATTACATACAAAAACATGTAATGGATAAAATGACTCTTTTTGATTAATTTGCTCTGCATTAAGATATGAATTAGACAAAGGTGACATGCCTAGATCTACAAAGTTCTGATTCAATTCCGATCCACAGTATCTACAATGCATAGTTTTCATGTCTTATAATTTGTTAAACTCTTTAATTTGCTGTTCTGTTATTTCTTTAATGTCGTTTCCTAATTCATATTGTTTATACCATTCTACTACCAATTTTAGTCCCAATTCTAAATCCGTTTTGGGCTTCCATCCTAATTTTTGTTTGGCCTTAGTGCAATCTAATTTGAGCGTACTTGCTTCATGATGAAAATCTTCTTTATCATATTCCAAATTAATTTGTGTGTTCCATAATTGTGACAATTTTTCAACTAACCATGAAACTGATTTTATATCATTATAATCTGGACCAAAATTCCATCCTTCAGAAAACTTTGGTCCTTCATACCATAATTTTTCTGCTAAAAGCATGTAACCATGAAGTGGCTCTAATACAAATTGCCATGGTCTAACTGCATCTGGATTACGAATTTTAACTGGAGTTTTTTCTAATATTCCTTTCATGATATCTGGAATTATTCTGTTTTGTGCCCAGTCTCCACCTCCAATAACATTACCGGCTCGAACCGTTGCTATTGCAGTTCTATGTTTTTCATATTCAGTAGGATTAAAAAAAGAATTTCTAAATGAAGCTGTTACAAGTTCTGCACATCCTTTACTACTACTATACGGATCAAATCCCCCCATTGGATCATTTTCATTATATCCTCTTTCAAGACCCACACTATTTTCATAACATTTGTCACTTGTCACATTAATTAAAACACGGACGAAATTAACATCACGAATAGCCTGCATAATATTTACTGTTCCAAGAACATTTGTGGTGTAGGTTTCTACGGGATTCGTATAGGATTCTTGAACTAACGATTGGGCTGCCATATGAATTATAATTTCTGGTTTGTATTCGTGGATAATTTCAATGAGTTTATTCAAATCGCTTACATTTCCCATGATGGAGATCATTTCATCTTCAACATGAGATAATTCATACAAACTAGGTTTTGTTGGAATTGATTTTGAGTATCCTATTAAATCCACATCCAAATTTTGTAACCATAAGGAAAGCCAACTTCCTTTAAATCCAGTATGGCCGGTAAGTAGTACTTTTTTATTTTTCCAAAAATCTAAATTCATTACCAGGTTTTCCAATCAGCTTTTCCAGAAGTCCATAATTCTTCTAGATAATTTTTATCCCTAAGAGTATCTATCGGATGCCAGAATCCTTTATGTTTATATGCTGATAATGATCTTTCATGAGATAATCTTTCTAAAGGCTCTCTCTCCCAAATTGTTGAATCACCTTTAATGTAATCAAAAATTGTAGGTTCTAATACAAAAAAACCCCCATTAATCCAATTTTCATCACCTGCTGGTTTTTCTTTAAATTTTAATACATCATCATTTTCTATTTCTAAAATTCCAAATCTCCCTAGTGGTTGAACAGCTGTTATAGTTGCAGTTTTTTTCTTACTTTTATGGAATTTGATTAAATCTGAAATATTTATGTTTCCTACTCCATCTCCATATGTAAAACAAAAAGTATCATCATTAACATATTTTTTTACTCTTCCTAATCTGCCTCCGGTTAATGTTTCTAATCCGGTATCTACCAGTGTTACTTTCCAAGGTTCAACTGATTTGTGATGAACTTCCATAGAATTATTTTTCATATCAAATGTAACATCAGACATGTGGAGAGAATAATTTGCAAAATACTCCTTGATCATATACCCCTTGTATCCACAACAAATAACAAAATCATTAATTCCATACGATGAATAAATTTTCATAATGTGCCATAAAATTGGCATTCCACCTATCTCAATCAATGGTTTGGGTTTCAAAGATGTTTCTTCAGAAATTCTAGTACCTAAACCTCCAGCTAATATTACTGCCTTCATAATCTTCTACTCTAAATTATTATTCGGTATACCTATAAACTTTGTATATTTTATAAAATAATTAAAGAAAAATTATATTTACTAAGTAATTTTTTGATGATGCTTATTTGTTTAATTTCTAAACACTTTATACTAATTCTTTTTTAAATATCACTTTGGATTACGAGTTGGTAGAAATTTCTCTCTTTATAAATTATAAATTCGTCATGTGTTTTAAAATTTTTTTACCGCTCCCCAAGATGAATCAACAAATATTTGAAATTATTTTTAAATTAGGTTTTCTTTTACTAAAATTTCTTTTAATTCCTCTTTTGTCAAAAGTGTAACTTTATCTGATGAATATTGACTTTTAAGTGTAGTTTTTATCAAATTATCATATTGGTTATACAAATTTTGATCAATTATCACATAATCATCTGAACTCTCAAACACATTTCTTAATTCATCATTACTAATTAATGACTCATGAATTTTTTCACCAGGTCTAATTGAAATTATTTCTGTTTCAACACTACTATTTGATAAATCAATAATAGCATCCTTCATATCTCCTACTTTGTAAGCTTTAATCTTAGGAACAAATACCTCTCCTCCTTTTCCATTTTTCAATACTCGAAGAATTAATTCCAAGGCTTCATTCATTGTAATGTTGAATCGTGTCATATTTGGATCTGTTACTGTAATTTTTTTCCCAGTTTTTATTTGATTGAGAAAAATTGGAACTACAGAACCGCGACTACCTAAAACATTTCCATATCTTACACATAAAAATTTGATCTTTTGATCTCCTTTATAGAAATTAGCAGATACCAATAATCTTTCCATTAGAAATTTAGTTGCACCATAAGTATTTACTGGTGCAACAGCTTTGTCAGTTCCAATTCCTAACACTGTTTCTACATTATTGTCTAAACATGTTTCAATTATATTCTGAGTGCCAATTATGTTTGTTTTAACCGCTTCAAATGGGTTGTATTCTGCAACTGGCATTTGTTTTAGTGCAGCCGTATGTATGACAATATCTACATCTTTTAGTGCTCTAGATAATCTTTCTTTATCTCTTACATCTCCAATAAAATATCGTAATCTATCATCATTAAATTCTGATTGCATCTGTACTTGCTTCCATTCATCTCTACTGAAAATTCTAATCGTTTCAACATTTGTTTTTAACAATTTTTTAGTTAATGCTTTACCCAAAGACCCAGTACCTCCCGTAATGAGAATTTTTTTACCATCAAACATGATGAGGTACATTATTTAGACATACAATAAGTTTTCTGGTATATTTTCTGTAATTACCCACAAATTACAATTTTTTTCTAAATTCATTACTGTTTATGTATATCGTATTTTATGAAACTTTGAGACTCCACAACTTTATTTTTTTTGTAGGATTTTTTCTATGACAATTATCTTAGGTGAAACATCTTTTGTTACTACAGCACCTACTTAATTGATTCTTGTCCTATTTTAACTCCAGGACAAACAGTACCTATCTCTTATGGCACAACCCAATCGTAATTTTGTACCTCTAATTGTAGATGGAAGGTATTGCATTAACTATAATCCAACAGATATTTAGCACTAAATTAAATCAAAATAATATGAAAATAAACTCAAAATTAGATTATGTCGTTCTTTGTGATTCCTCGTCACAATTAGAAGAAATTAATCAAATTATTGATAAATACAATCCAACAATTATTACATTTGATAATGACTCACATAATTTTTTACTTAAAAAAAACATTGATCATGAGTTATCTGATAATTATTTGAATGGTAAGGACTTAGATTACATACAAGATCTTTCCTACCAATTTTCCAAATGGTATACTGAATCTGAAATAATCCAATTAATTGAGTATGAAGAAATTAATGTAGGTGAATTATTCTATGTTGAATTTAGTCATTTTTTGACACCTATTTTAAAGAAAATTTTTGAAATTACAAAAATATGTCAAAAATTCAACAATTCTTTTTTCTTTTCATCCATTTCTATCATTAATATTTTAAAATTATTTTCATCAAATATAGAAATACTAAATGATAAAGTTGGGAAACAATCATCAACTAATCAAAATGTTCATCCATTAAAATTTGGAAAAATTACACTATCAATTAACACAGAAGATATATTTTTCAAAAAATTTGTTAAAATACTCTATAAAACTTTTAATAAAATTTTTCTTGGAAGAAAAATTGATCATACAAAACCATCAATTCTCTTAGTTAACATTACAACATTATACTTTGAAAAATTTTTTGAAGAATTACCAAATCACTCAATAAACTTAATAAAATTTGATACCATAATTCCCGCATTTTGGAATTTTAAATCATTATTACTAGTTAAAAAATCTGGATGTTATATTGAAAATAATCAAACTATATTTGATAAAATCAATTTTCTATCATCAAAAAATCGTCGTTTAACTATTGACCAAAAAATAAGTGATCTGTTAGAACAAGAGCAATTTTTTAAAAATTTTTTTTCCTTAAATGATCATACCTTTTGGAATATAATTAAAAATGATTTTATTCAAATGTTTACAAGAAACTATGATGATGCAATTCAAAATATTGCAAGAGTCAAATTGTTATTAAAAAAATACTCATTTTCTTACATACTTCTTTTTTCAGAATCTAGTCATTTGGATTTGATTATTGTTAAACTAGCCAAAAAATTTGGAATTAAAACTGGTATACTTCAACATGGATTGTATTATGATGATCTTCAAAATCTAAATTATTACAATTTTAAATCCGATCAATTTCATAAAGTTCTTCCAACATACTCAGATAATTTTTTAGTATGGGGAAAATTGATGCAAATTCATTCAGAGAAACATGGTGTACCTAATGAAAAAATTATTCCAATAGGTTGTCCGTTCTTTGATATTCATTTTGATGAAACTAAAAATGATAAAGTTTTAGAAAGTGAGTATATCTTATTGGCAATAACACCTCGTACGATTAACAATCAGACAAAAGAATTGTCTGTAGAAACACAAATTGAATATGAGAATACCCTTAAACAAATTTGTGAAATTACAACAAAAATGAACAAAAAATTACTAATTAAAGTTCATCATGGAACAGCTTTTTATGAAAAAGAGATTGTTAATAAAATAAACTCAAATATTATTGTTGAAAATACCGGAAATTTCTATCAATATGCTAAAAAATGTGAAGTTCTAATTTGTATTGATATGAGTACTGCCATTTTAGAGGCCATGCTGTTAAAAAAACCAGTAATTTTAGTTTTAATTAACGATAAAGACTCACATCCTGAACTTTTTCAAAATAATTATTTAATTAAAACTAAAATTTTAGATCTTCAAAGTGTTTTAATAAAATTAATTCATGATAATATGTATAAAAAATCTATTATCGAAAATGGAGAAAAATTTCTTAATTATTATCTTACTAATCTTGGAACTTCTAGTAAATCACTACTACATTTTTTAGATAATGTTAACAATGAAAAAAACTAAGACATTTTCTTTTTCCTGGTTTCATTATATGATCAAGTTTTATTAATACGTATAATGCCGACGAATACAAATCAGCATCAATGTGAATTAACTAATTTAATTACTTCTGAATAAGAATATCTGTTGCCTCTGTAATCATATATATCCAGTCGTTATTTTTAATTTTCTCCCATTTCTTTAATAATATCCCAATAGCTATTGTACCATCCACCATCTGAATTTTTTATCCACATTGGACCCCTAAATTTTTCTACTACTTTCCAAAAACTTTCCAAATCGATATCTATATAGTCACAAAATTTCTTAATATAAAACTCTGAACATTTCCCGTCGTACATCCTTACTAAATCTAATGCCTCTTTTTTTGTAATTCTGTTTTCTCTTAAATCATAACAAGCAAAATCCATACATTGCCCAAATCCAAATTTAATATATTTTAACAATTGATTTACTTGAGTAAGATCAGTATCTAATTGTGCAAAAGGCACATAGGTACCAATAGAAGAAAAATCAAAATCTTCGGGTCTCCACCTTAACCCATATTTTCTAGAAAACTCTGCATTTCCTCTCTGTGACCAACTTTTAAGAAAATATTGTAACCATATGCCTTTTGTATTCCTTTTTTCCAATTTTTTTCGGTCATAATGAAATAAATAAAGATCTTTTTCTTCAATTCCTTCAACTTCTAAATATTCTTTCCAACCTGATGAAAGAGTTTGTAACTCATTTGCTTTGAGGGCATTTGAATCTGTGCCAACTCCAGTAAGACGTGCTCCCAATGTTAGTCCTGGATTTTCTCCCTGAATAATTAATGGGATTTCAAATTTTTCTGCAATAATATATGTTGAAGAATATAATGAATATTCTGTAATCTTTACTGGATTGAGATATTTGTAAAAATCTCTTTTAATAAGTTTCTTCATAATTTTTGGATTTGGTCTTAATGATATAACATCAAAACCTAATTCTTTTAAATTTTCAATATTATATTTTCCAATTTCTGTAATCCCAGCAGGTTCGGAATTAACTAATAGTGGTCTTAAACCTAATTCGTCTCTAGCAATTATGGCCTGCATTGTACTATCTTTGCCTCCACTAACTCCTATAGCACAATCATAGTTACTTGATGTAGTATTTTTTGCCCAAGATGCAATTTCTTCTAATTCTTTCCTTCTTGAATTCCAATCTATCTTTTCTTTCTCATTTTCCCAAAGACATGCTCCACATATTCCACTATTGTCAAAATATATGCCAAGTCTAGTATCAGGCTGAATGCATTTTTTACAAATTTTCATTATATGTTAAGAATCACTTAATAATGATATTTTATGTTATCTGGTGTAACTATTAATATATGATCCAAAATTGAATCAATATTAATAATTATACATATCCCAAAAATTGATTAACTAATACAATATCCTGATTTACAATGAATACTATGTTTGACACCTTAAATGACTCTTCACATGTTTTTGTAATAGCTGAAGCAGGTTCCAATTGGAAATGTGGTGGATATACTGAAGATCTTGAAAGAGCAAAAAAATTAATTAAAATTGCATCTAATGCTGGTGCAGATGCAGTAAAATTTCAAACCTTCAAACCTGAAACAATTTATGTGGACTATGCTGGTACTAGTAACTATCTTTCAAAATCTGGAGTTCAAGATAGCATCAATAAAATTTTTAAACATCTATCTATGCCATATAAAATGATTCCAGAATTAAAGGAATATTGTAATAAACAGAATATAGTTTTCATGTCAACTCCCTTTTCAATCCAAGATGCAAAAGAAGTTGACCCTTACGTCGAAATCCATAAAGTTGCCTCATTTGAAATAAACCATATACGTTTGTTAGAATTTTTAGCAAAAACTAAAAAACCAATTATAATTTCAACAGGTGCAAGTACATATGATGAAATCGATTTTGCTATCGACCTAATGAAAAGAAATGGTAATCAAAATATTAGTTTATTACAATGTACATCAAAATATCCCTGTCCTATTGAAGCACTTAATCTAGGTGCAATATCTGAAATGAGAAATAAATATAGACTTCTTCCTGTGGGTCTTTCTGATCATTCTTTGGATCCAATATTAGCTCCAATTATCGCTGTATCTTTAGGCTCAAAAATTATTGAAAAACATTTCACTTTAGACAAAAACTTACCTGGTCCTGATCATCTTTTTTCTTTGAACCCTGAAGAATTACAAGTAATGATCAAATACATACGAAATGCTGAAAAATCTTTTGGTAGTGGAAAAAAAGAAATTTTAAAAGAGGAAGAAGAACTGAGACAATTCGCTACTCGTTCAATTCAGGCTATCCAAGATATTCATAAAGGTGAACTTCTAAAAGAAGGATTAAATTTTGACATATTAAGACCTGGAAATAGAATTCGTGGTTTAGAAGCAAGATTTTTAGAAACTCTAACTGGAAAAAAAGCCATTAAAGATATTCAAAAAGGGGATGGAATAATCGATTATGAATAAAACTATGTCTGAATTAAACAAATTTTAAATTATATCCATATTTGGTATTTTCTAATGAAACATATTTCAGAAATAAACAATGAGCAAAAAAATTCTTGGTCTGGGGAATTTGGTGATCAATATATTGAAAGAAATAATTCTATCGAGATAGTTAATAATGATTATAGAAAATTAACTGGATTAACATATCACGATATTTTTTCTGAATTTTTTCAAGATCTTGATAAAAATATTATGATTCTTGAACTTGGTTGTAATGTAGGAAATAATTTCTCAATATTGAAAACAATGGGGTTTACAAAATTATATGGACTAGATACTAATACTAAAGCCATTGATATTGCAAGATCACGACATACTGATGTTTGTTTTTATAATTCTAGTATAGAAGAATGTAAATTACCTGAAAAACACTTTGATCTAGTCTTCACAGCAGGTGTTTTAATACATGTGAATCCTAATGCACTTACAGGAATAATTGAAAAAATTTTATCATTAACGAAAAGATATGTATTTGGTTTTGAATCCTATTCTGAATCATTAACTGAGGTATTTTATCAAAATAAGCATAATATGTATTGGAAACAGAACTTTCCACAACTTTTTAAGAAAATTTCTCCAAATCTTAATTTACTTAAACAAAAAAAAATTCAATATATTAATAGTGATTTGTTTGATGTTGCATATCTTTTTGAATTGTAATCGTGTGGTGTAATGTATAACCTAGTAAATTCTGTCTAAAAAAAACAACATTATTTTTAGTAATTTCAAATAATTTTGAAGGATTATTTTGAAAATCTATTAGTTAATTTTATAATTTTATTAACTTGACTTTCAGTCAAATTTGGATGAATGGGTAAACTAACAATTTTTTCTGCTACTTCTTCTGTAATTGGAAGTTTTAATTTAGAACTATAGAATTTCATTTTATGAATTGGTAGATAATGAATTCCTGTTTCAATATTATTTTCATGCATTTTCTTCATAAAATAATTACGATTTTTTACTTGAATCCAATATATATGATAGGAGCAGTTTTGGTCAAATGGCATTTTCTTTTCGATTTCCAATTCATTCCAATATTTTTTGACAATTGTTTTTCTTTTAGAATTTGATTTATCTAATCTTTTTAATTGTTCAATTCCAATAACTGCAGAAAATTCATTCATATAATAATTCCATCCAATTTCGCTAACGTCGTATTTTGGACCTTTTCTGTTTGATATCCCTACCCATCTTCTTGATTTTAGAATGCTTTCAATTTTTTTAATATTTGTACCATTAATTGTTATTGCACCACCTGAAGGCATCGCTAAATTTTTTACAGGATGAAAACTAAAACAGATACAATCCCCATGAGTTCCAATTTTTTTACCCTTGTATGTAGCTCCTGCAGCATGAGCTGCATCTTCAATCACATTGAGATTAAATTGTTGACTTAATTTTGTTATTTTTTCTAAATCACATGGCATTCCTGCAAAATGGACTGGCATAATAACTCGGGTATTTTTTGAAATTGCCTTATGAATTTTCATAGGATCAATACATAATGTATTAGGATCAACATCTACAAAGATTGGAATTCCACCATTGTAAATTATAGCATGTGCTGTAGAAACAAAAGAAAGTGATGGTAAAATTACTTCTTTATTTTTAATATTAAAAAGTGATAATGCTAAATGAAGAGCCGCTGTTCCACTATTTACGGCAATACATTCTTTGGAATTTGTATATCTTTTAAATAATTCTTCAAATTTTAAAACATTTCCTTCTCCTGCACCAGAAGCCCAAAAATGATTATGAAGTACTTTTTTAATTGCATCTTCTTCGTTCTCATCAACAAATGGATCAAATAATTTTATTTCCTTCATATTATTGATATTTATTAATTAGGCATTCATAAGTTTGTTGTAATAATTTGAATTTATGTTTTTTTAATAATGAAATGAGTCTTTTATTTTTTGGATTTGTATTTACTAAGTAGCGAGGACAAGAATTTTTCATCATTAATTGTTTTAAGGCTAAAGATTCTAATCCTTTCCAAGCCCAATCTTGTTTAATGTGTAATCCAATTTCATCTTGTTTTGATAGATATACTGAACCAATTTTGATATTATTGAATAATATTATGTACCATTTTGAATAAGGTTTTGAATTTACAAATTTGATGTGTTGTTTTTTTGTGGGCATTTTTTTGTGAGAAATGTTAACGTATTGAAGTCTTTCATTCAAAAGATCATATAAGAAGTCATAATCCCCAATTGAAACGATTTTTAGTTTTAATTTTTTAGTATATATTTTCATTAAAATTCAATACGAACAACCATATACAAGTGTTTTAGTAAATATTTCCAATTAAAAAATGTCAAAATTTACTAGTGAACAAAATAAAGAATTTTGGAATGAATTTAGTAAAAAAGCAAAGGATTGTCCTTATGGAGCTAGCGGTAATAAACACTTGGTAGAGATAGAGAACGTATTCATTGAATCTATTTTGCAGAAAATTAATCCTGAAACAATATTGGATATAGGTTGTGGTAATGGACAGCGTACATTGTTGTTTTCAAAATATACTAAAAACAAGATAATTGGCATTGATTATTCTGAGGCAATGATTGATGAAGCCAATAAACTACTACAAAAACAAGACGAAACAACAAAAAAAAAATTATCTTTTAAAAAAGATGATATTAATAATTTTACAACCGATACTACTTTTGATGCGATAATATCTTGTAGATGTATAATTAACCAACCATCTCACGAAAAACAGATTGAACTCTTTCATAAGATATTTCACAAATTAAATCATGGTGGTTCACTCATAATAGCTGAGATTTCTATGGAAGGAATGGAAAAACTGAATAAAATACGAAATAAATATCATCTACCTCAAATGCATGAGCGTTGGCATAATCTACACATTAATGAAAAAATTGTATTTCCAGAAATTAAGAAAATCTTTCAAATTAAGAACATACAAAGAGCAGGAGTTTTTTATTTTATCTCAAGAGTATTACACCCAGCACTTACATATCCAAAAGAACCAGAAGCTGAAATAAAAATTAATGATATTGCAGTTCTGTCTCAAACCATATTAGATAAGGAAGATGAAAAAACTTTAGAGAAATATGGTGCTCATCTTTTAATGTACCTTGTTAAAAAATAAGTTGCTCTTCATACCATAGCTCAATTTTTTTGTTAAAATTCCTAAGATGGGTAATCCTAGTAAGATTATACGACAAAATACTATAGATATACACCTAGCTTTTCAGAGATATAGACCCTACTGTTAGTAATACAAAATAACAGTTGTAGCTTTTAGCTACGAATAGCTTTTTTCAAAAGTTGTAACTTTGAGCTATTTTCGTGTAGCATTGAATAATTTGAGCGTAGTAAATTGATACAGCTAGCCATAGCAAAAAAAGTATTAGCCAATAATTTGTGGCAGAATTTTGTTTAGTCTAATTAGTAAGGTATTTTTTATCCAACAGCGGAGTTTTGAAGATCAACTAGTAGCTGTGGTAATCGGTAGTAGGATTACGAATCATACTTGGGTAATCTCTGTAGGATTCCGATAAGTAACCGATTTCTATCTAACTAATTCAAAACTATTATTTAAATTAAGTAAAAATGAATATACGCGTTAATTAGACAAGCTTAGAAATGAATAGGTATGAGTGCACAAAAAATTAGAAAAGATATAGGATGTATAGTACAAGCACGAATGAGTTCAACTAGATTACCTGGTAAAGTAATGAAAATTATTGACAATAAACCATTACTTTTTCATGTTATCGACCAATTAAAACATTGTAAACAACTTGAAAATATTGTAGTTGCAACTACGTATTTGCAGGAAGATAATATGATTGAAGATTATGTGAAAAATCTAAATGTCAAGTGTTTTAGAGGTCATCCAACTGATGTACTGGATAGATTTCTTCAGTGTGCTAAATTTCATTCAATTGAAACAATCATAAGAATCACTGCTGATAATCCACTAATAGATCCAACTGTTGTAGATCAGGCAATTGAGAAATTCAACACAGGGAATTTTGACTATTTATCAACTTCTCAATCTAAGACTTTTCCAAATGGAACAGAAGTAGAAATTTTTTCTTTTCAGGCTTTAGAAAAGGCTTGGCAAAATGCAAAAAAACTCTCTGAAAGGGAACACGTTACTCCTTATTTCTATAATAATCCAGACAAATTTCTTTTGGGGCAATTAACTTGTTCTGAGAATCTTTCACATTTAAGATGGACAGTAGATCAAGAAAATGATTTGGTATTAGTCAAAAAACTTATTTCAAAAATAAAAAAAAGACCCATTTTAATTTCAGATATAATAGAAGTCCTCAAAAATGAACCAGAATTAATAAAAATAAACATAGATAATCAATATAATGAAGGATATCTAAAATCATTAAAAGATGATATTTGAAGCATATTTTACATTTTTCATATAATTTAATCCAATCCTACATTATTATCATAAAAACAGACTCTCTTTCAATAAAAAGAATGACAGAATATTTCAGAAATATTATTATCAAATGCAAATATCATAAATTTAATTGCTGCCTAATGAAATTAGAATTTAACAAATCTGTAAGCGATGTTAGGGGAACCATTTTATTTTGTTCTTTTGGAAAATCAACCTTCAATTTTGTTGAAACAAAAAAAGGATTTTCACGTGGCGGTCATTATCATGAATTTAAAAGTGATCATATACTTTTACGAGGCAAAATAAAATTCAAAGAATTTAATCTTCGTACAAACATGGAACAAATTCGTGTTCTATCTGCTCCTTGTACTATATCTGTAGAATCTAATGTGGCTCATCTTTTAACTGCATTAGAAGATTCTTTGTTTGTAGAATGTTTTGATACAGAATACTCTGCTATTGATTACTTTCCGTATAGAAATATTGTTGATGAAAAAATAAAACAAAGATAGAATATCTAAATTAATATTATTTACTTAAGATATCTAATCTGTCTTTAATGTATCTAATTGATTTTACGGGAGTTGGATCAATTTTTGATAAAACTGCTTTGTAAATTGAGACATAATCAAAAAAATAAATCAAATTGATAATTTTTGACAGAATATTTCCTTCTACTGAAAACACTTCATAATATTTTATATTATTTTCATTAAAGTAATCTTTCATAATTTTCCACCTTTCTTTTGTTTTGATATGATCTTCTTGTCCTTGTAATAAAATGGGTTGTACGTTTGATGGTTTTTCCCACGAAACAATTCCGTTATGAGACGCCTCAATTACATCTTCAATCATCGAGTGTAGTTTTGTATTTTCTTGTAACGAATTTTTAAATCTTATAGCTGCTACATTCAATCCCCATGGATAATAAATCAATGGAATTTCTGTAATCCATTCTGCTAATTTTAGTGCAGAATTACTGTTAGAAAGATTAGATGATGAAATATTATTTTTTAATTCTCTCATTTTTTTAATTGATTCAATAACTTCTTCATTTGTTATTGGTAATATTGGTTCAAGAATTTTTAATAATGAATACAAAAAATTCACAAATGACGTTCGTGGGGAATGTATTTGAGAGACTTTTCTAAAATCTATCTGATTTTTCTTACAATATTCCTCCATTTTTCCTCCTGAAGAAACAGCAATTATTTTACACCCTTTCTTCTTTGCAGAATCTAAGATAGAAAGAGTTTCTGCAGTGTTTCCTGAAATACTTGTAGTTATCACTAATGATTTTGGATCAGCCGTGTTTGGAAGTAAATATCCTTTTACAACAGAAACATGAATTTTTGTTTTTGATAGAATAGCTGCAAATGCATCCCCAATAGCGCCAGAACCGCCCATCCCTGCAAAAACTACATGATCTATGTCTTCAAATTCTAATTTTTTAAAATTTGACGAAAATGCTTCATCAGCAATTTCTGGCCATTTATCATAAATTTTATGCATTCCTGAAATATCAAATTTCTCTAAAGTCAAGTAATTAAGCATCATATGATTGAATTTTTGATGGGATTATAATGTTTCAAAAATCCTCTAAAAAATGATTAGTTATTTTAAATATGAAGTGAGAGACTTCTTTCTAATGAATGATAATTCTCATATTGATTCCTCATTAAGAACAGTAGAATGGAAAGATAACAAAGTTGTAATGATAGATCAGACCAAATTACCAAATCAATTAGTTTTTGTTGAATATGATGATTTTAATCAAGTTGCAGATGCTATTAGAACTCTAGTTGTGAGAGGAGCTCCTGCAATAGGTGTATCAGGAGCATTTGGTTTAGCACTTGCTGCATTACAAAGTAAGGCATCTACCAAAGAAGAATTAATAGGAGATTTAGAAAAAGCGAAAAAAATTCTTTTTGAAACAAGACCTACTGCTGTAAATTTGAAGTGGGGATTAGAACAGATAATGAAAGTCGCAAATGAAGGGAATAATGTAAATGAAATAAAAGAATTGGTAGTAAAAACTGCTAAAAAGATGGCAGAAGAAGATGTACAAACCAATATGGCTATGGGAAAACACGGTTCAGGATTATTTGACGATAATGATACCATAATGACTCATTGTAATGCGGGGGCATTGGCAACAGTAGCTTATGGTACTGCGTTAGGTGTGATACGGGCAACTAAAGAAAGTGGAAAAAAAATCAAAGTTATAGCTACTGAAACTCGACCTGTTCAACAAGGTTCACGTCTTACTGCTTTTGAATTAAAACATGATGGAATAGATGTTAGTCTAATTCCAGATACTGCAGTTGGTTATACAATGGCAAAAGGATTAGTCCATAAAGTAGTTGTAGGAGCTGATAGAATTCTACGTACTGGTCATGTTTTTAACAAAATTGGTACATATCAAGTTGCATTAATTGCGAAACAGCATGGAATTCCATTTTATGTAGCAGCCCCCCTTTCTACATTTGATTTACAAAGTAACCCTGAAGATGTAGTGATAGAACAGAGAAACGGTAGTGAGGTAACTGGAATTGGAGATAAAAAAACCGCTCCAGATGGAATTAATGTGATAAATCCAGCATTTGATATGACTCCACCGGAATTAATATCAGGCATAATTACTGAAAAAGGCATAGCCAAAGCTCCATTTGGAGAGTCTATTAAAAAATTATTTGAAGCTAATTAATAGAAAGTTTTTATTGTTTTTTGGAGAGGTGGTAAGAAGATGAGCACAGTTACATCTCAAGCAATAAGGGATTCATTGAAACAATGTATGGATCCTGAAGTCCCTCTAAATATTGTTGATATGGGTCTAATCTATGGAATTGATGTACTAGAAAATAACGATGTAAATATCAAAATGACTATGACTACTCAAGGCTGTCCACTACATGAAACATTAGTCCAAGATGTAACAAGATATGCCAAAAAAGTTCCAGGTGTAAATAACGTTAAAGTCGATATTGTTTGGAATCCTCCTTGGTCAATGGATAAAATGTCTGATGAAGCAAAAGCCACATTAAAAAATATGGGAGCAGGTATGTCGACTCCAGCACCAATTGATTATGAAACTGCATTGCCTCAAGGAGTTGGAAAGTTGGTAAAACAAGAGGATGGCTCTTTGGTTTTAGCTAACGAACACGATCAAGGATTTATGGTAAATCAAGCTATTGTTGAATTTTGGAAATCATGTAATGGAAAACGAAAGATTACAGAACTCGTTGAAATTTTTGCTCAACAAACAGGCCTACAGAGAAACCAAGTTGAAAAAGAAGTAATGCAGCTGATCAAACAATTAAGTGATGGCGGATTAATTCTAATACCAAATCAACCAGAAGCTCCTAATGTAGAATTTAAGAAACGCTAGAACTAATTTAATAAATATAATTTGATGCAGCACCATCAAAATTAATTACCACACCTGACAGATACTTTATCTTATTTTCAATAATTGCTCTAACAAAATCACCTATCTCTTTTGGTTCGCCAAGTCTTTTCATAGGAAGTGATTTTTGATAATCATCTATATCATCAATTAACTCCTTTGTTCTATCGGTGTTAATTGGCCCAGGTGCTATATTGATACAAGTAATATTTTTTTCAGCAAAAGATTTACTTAGTATTTTGAATACACTTGCAAAGGCAGAACGGTATGCACTTGAAATTACCAATTTTGGATTAGGTTCTTTTATAACACTTGACGTAATGAGAAATACATATCCTCCTTCATTGATCTTAATTTTTTGTAATATTATACAAAATCCTAAAAATAGTTGATTGTGATATCGTTGCCATTCTCCTTCGGTAACTAAAAAAAATTCTTTTGCAGGAGGACCACCAGTATTCAAAACTAAAACATCAGTTTCATTGTGATTTTGGACAAAATCTTTTACACTATTAAGATTTGAAGTATCTAATTCCTTTTTTGAAGTGGCTATAACATCATACCCAATTGATCTCAAGGCACTCGAAATAGCCTTTCCCATTCCACGAGAGCCACCAATGACTATTGCCTTATTCATATGTAGAAATAGAAAAAAACTCCAATTAAATTTCTATAGGTGGAAAGTCTTCAGATTCGAACAATTATATCCTACGCATAGAAAAAGGCATCCTCATGATCAGAGGACTTGTGGCTTCAATGAGTCTGACAATGGTTATGGTATTTGGATTACTTTTTGCACTGCTTGCTGGCTTGGGTTTCTACTTTAACCTTGGAATA
>Ga0247727_10001463_pt1 | contig 56176 bp, 52 predicted proteins | sample WisWelCaveWW1625_FD_202498 | JGI IMG/M metagenome (GOLD analysis project Ga0247727, IMG submission 202498) | Biofilm microbial communities from Wishing Well Cave, Virginia, United States - WW16-25 | ecosystem: Environmental > Aquatic > Deep subsurface > Groundwater > Cave microbial mat | place... | reverse complement strand
TGAAGGATTGCCATTAATACGATCATCCCAACGCGAACCAATCGAGAGGATGACATCGCAGAGGATCAAGGCCTTGTTGGCGTAGGCAGTTCCGTGCATACCCAGCATCCCTAAAGATAGGGGATGGATCTCAGGAAAAGCACCTTTACCGAGCAAAGTATTGGTGACGGGGGCGTTAAGTTTTTCCGCTAATTCCATAATGGCTTTGCCCGCGCGTGCGATAACCGCACCATGGCCAATCAAGAGCAAAGGTTTCTTCACCCCTTTAAACATTTTGGCCATTTTAAGAATATCACTTTTATTACCTTTACCGGGAACCTTGTATCCAGGGATATCCATTTCCGGGTCTAAAGGCGCAGTGCAGGGGGCGGAGGTGATATCTTTTGGCAAATCAACCAAAACCGGACCAGGACGACCGGAACTAGTAATATAGAATGCTTCTTTAATAATCCGGGGAATATCATTGGTATTTTTGACTAAATAACTGTGCTTGACCACCGGCATACTGATCCCCATAATGTCTGCTTCTTGAAAGGCATCTTTTCCCAGCATACCCGTGATGGTTTGGCCGGTTAGAACAATCATGGGAACCGAATCCATATGGGCGGTCATAATGCCACTTACCGTATTGGTCGCCCCTGGACCACTGGTCACCAGTACCACACCCGGTTTTCCGGTTGCCCGGGCATAACCATCAGCCATGTGAGTGGCACCCTGTTCATGGCGCACCAGAATCAACTTAATCTTTGAACCAACCAGGGCATCAAAAATAGGGATGGCGGCACCACCGGAAAGGCCAAAAATATACTCGACTCCATAGTTCTCAAGGCATTTGATGAGAACTTCGGCGCCGGTCATTGGTTTATCTGGGGATTTCTTTGTTGTCATTACGAAGTTCCTTTGGTTAATTGCTAAGAAAGTATAACATTTGAATTGGCATATGTTAACAAAACATTCTCGAATGTGCAAGATTTTTATCAGCTTGAATTTTAGAAAGAATTAGTATATCATTGTACCCATTCACCCGTTGGAGGAACAAAAAATGCCGGCACTTGCCACCCAGAAATTATCTCCCCAAAAACTTTATGAGAAACTCAAGAATATCCGCGTGGGGGCCACGGTTTGCCAATATTCGCTCAAGAAATGCGCGGAATTGGTGCCTTTGATCAATGAAATTAATGACCTTAAAGAAGAAAAAAACGCGGTTATTTTGGTGCATTCCTATGTCAGCCCGGAGATTATTTATGGCGTGGCGGACTTTGTCGGTGATTCCTACCAGTTAAGCGTGGACGCGACCCGGACTCAGGCCAGAATAATTGTCTTTGCCGCGGTCCGGTTTATGGGCGAAACAGCCAAAATTCTTAATCCCCAGAAAGAAGTACTTATCCCGGGACTCTTAGACGGCTGCAGTTTGGCGGAATCCATTACTGCCGTTGATGTGCGTCGCCTGCGAAAACAATTTCCCCAATATACCTTTGTCTGCTATATTAACACCTCGGCTGAGGTCAAGGCCGAGTGTGATGTCTGTGTTACATCAGCTAATGTTAATGATATCATTGCCGCCATTCCAAATAATAAAATCTATTTTCTTCCTGATAAATTCATGGGACAAAACATCATCGCGGAAATGAACAGAAGAGGCATTAAAAAAAATATTCAATATTATCAGGGAACTTGTTACGTTCATGAGGAATACGGTACGGAACAAATACATAAAATCCGGTTGGAATATCCGAAAGCGAAAATCGTCAGCCATCCGGAATGTAACGCTGAGGTCTGCGCGGAATCAGATTTTGTGGGTAGCACTTCGCAGATGCTTAAATACATGGCCGAAAGTAAGGCCAAAGAATTCTTGATGCTGACCGAATGCGGCCTGTCGTCACGGATACAAGTAGAGATGCCTAAAAAACGGTTTGTTGGAACTTGTTCGATGTGCAAATACATGAAATCTAATTCTCTTGAAGATATCCGCCGTGTGCTGATTAACCCGACGGCCAGAGACCGAGTTGTCATTGATGAAGCCGTTCGCCTCAGAGCTCAGAAATGTATTGAGGCGATGTTTAAATACACTCAAAAATAATGGACGTATTAATTTTATCCCGCCTGCAATTCGCGATTACGATAGCGTTCCACTACATCTATCCGCCGTTAAGTATTGGCCTGGGAATCATTCTGGTTTTCATGGAGGGGATTTATCTTAAGACCGAAAATCCGCTTTATCATAAAATGAGCCGGTTCTGGGTAAAAATTTTTGGCCTGACTTTTGCTATTGGCGTGGCGACGGGTATTGTCATGGAATTTGAATTTGGCACAAATTGGTCAACCTATTCGCGATATGTTGGGGATGTTTTTGGGAGTGCCTTGGCGGCGGAAGGAATTTTAGCTTTCTTTTTAGAATCGGGTTTTCTGGCTTTGCTTTTGTTTGGTTGGGATAAAATTAGTCCACGGATGCATTTTTTGTCAACCATCATGGTTTGTTTGGGAGCGCATTTTAGCGCGGTTTGGATTGTCGTGGCTGGATCTTGGATGCAGACGCCAGCCGGGTATCATATTGTCGGTGACGGTTTAAGTGCTCGGGCCGAAATCACGGATTTCTGGGCCATGGTATTTAATCCGTCCTCCGTTGATCGATTAAGTCATGTCATCATGGGTTGCTGGCAGGCCGGGGCGTTTATGGTTTTAAGTATCAGCGCGTATTATTTACTTAAAAATAAAAACGTGGATTTTGCCAAAGCCTCTATGAAAATCGCCTTAAGCGTGGCTTTAGTCGCGTCCATTGGACAATTGGTTACGGGACATTCCAGCGCTCGTATGGTCAGTAAATATCAACCGGCCAAAATGGCGGCCTATGAAGCCCACTATGAAGCGTCAGCTCCGGCTGATTTTTATCTTTGGGGTTGGGTAAATGAAAAAAAAGAAAAAGTGAATTTTGGTTTTAAGATACCTGGTTTTTTAAGCTATTTGATCCATGGGGACGCGAAGGCGCCCGTGACAGGATTAAAAAGTTTCCCGCCGCAAGACCGGCCGCCAGTTAATATTGTGTTTCAAGCGTACCATATTATGATCACGATTGGACTCGGATTAATATTTCTAAGTATCAGCGGTTGTATTTTATGGTGGCGAAAATCGTTATTTGAGAATAAGACCATGTTAAAATTGTTTGTCCTTTCCGTTTTGGGACCGCAAATCGCCAATCAATTAGGCTGGTTAGCCGCTGAGGTGGGACGACAGCCATGGATTGTGTATGGACTTTTACGTACATCCGAAGGGTTGTCGAAAGTTGTTACCGCGAATATGGTTTTGTCTTCGCTGATTATGTTTTCCGTGATCTATATTATGCTGTTTGCTCTTTTTATTTATCTTTTAGACAAAAAAATTGAAGTTGGGCCGGAGGAAAAACTCATGGCCGCAGAACACGGACGGGCTTAATGGATTTAAATACAATTTGGTTCATTCTGATCGGTGTCTTATTTGCCGGATATATTATCCTTGATGGTTTTGATCTTGGTGTGGGAGCCTTGAACCTTTTTACTAAAACAGATCAACAACGGCGTCTGATGATCAATGCCATCGGTCCGGTTTGGGATGGAAATGAAGTTTGGCTGGTGACCGCAGGTGGGGCGCTGTTCGCGGCCTTTCCAGACGTATACGCGACGCTGGCTTCGGGTTTTTATTTAGCGATCATGCTCCTGTTGGTCTCACTTATTTTTCGGGCCATTGCCATTGAATTTCGCAGTAAACAATCCGCCCGCTGGTGGCGGCAGACCTGGGACGTGAGCTTTAGCATATCGAGTATTTTTACAAGTTTTCTTTTAGGGGTCATTGTCGGCAATCTTATTTGGGGTATTCCTTTAGGGGCGGATAAAGAATTTGCTGGAACATTCTTGGGATTACTTCATCCGTTTGCGCTTTTGGTGGGATTAACTACGGTCGCTTTATTTATGATGCACGGGTCCATTTATATTGTCCTTAAAACGGAAGGAGAAATGCGCGAAAAAGTACGCGGCTGGATCAATAATTGTATAATATTTTTTATTATCTGTTACGCGACTATGACCATGATCACGTTGGTGTACATCCCGGATATGGCTGAGCGGATAAAGCATCACCCAGGGTTATTCATTATTCCATTTCTAAATATGCTGGCGATCGCCAATATCCCTCGGGAAATCTTTCATGGCCGGGATTTCCGTGCTTTTTTATCTTCTTGCGCGGCCATGCTGGCGTTCATGGCTTTACTGGGAGTTGGAATCTTCCCGAATCTGGTTTTATCGAATCCGAATCCGGAATATAGTTTGAATATTTATAACGCGGCTTCCTCTTATAAAACCCTTTCGAATATGCTCATCATTGCTATCATCGGCATGCCTTTTGTTTTATCGTATACAATCAGCATCTACTGGATTTTCCGCGGGAAAGTCCGGCTAACAGAAACGAGTTATTAAACTATGATTACAGAAAAGGATGTTTTCAAGGCTCTCGATAAAATCATCGACCCGGATTTTAACAAGGATATCGTTTCTCTGGGTTTTGTTAAAAATATCCACATTGCCGGAGACGATATTTCCTTCGACATTGAATTGACCACGCCGGCGTGTCCGGTGAAAAGTGAATTTCAGCGTCAGGCAGAAATGGCCGTGCGCGCTTTAGCGGGCGTTAAAACGGTTAAGGTTAACATGACCAGTCAGCCCAGAAAGGAAAATCCGTTATTAGCCCAAGGACAAAGTTCCTTAAAAGGTGTTAAATCCATTATCGCGGTTTCTTCATGCAAGGGAGGCGTGGGCAAATCCACCGTGGCCGCCTGTTTGGCCCTGGAGTTGGCGCAACGCGGCTTTAAAGTCGGACTAGTGGATGCCGATATTTACGGACCGTCGATACCGACTTTATTGAATCTGAAGCAGGTTCCCGTGTATGCCAATTCCGCCAATCAACTTGTCCCCATCGAAGTTCAAAAACTTAAAGTGATGTCGTTTGGATTTTTGTTAGGGGACGCCCCGGCGGTTTTACGCGGGCCATTGGTTTCCCGGTACATTCAACAAATCCTTCACCAAACCGCGTGGGGGGAGCTCGATTATCTATTTATCGACATGCCACCGGGCACAGGCGATGTTCAGATCACCATCACCCAAAGCGTGGCCTTGAACGGGGCCGTTATTGTGACGACTAAACAAACGCTTTCCTTGGTCGATGTCGCCCGGGGAATTTTGATGTTTGAGACGGTCAAGGTCCCGATCTTAGGGATTATCGAAAATATGTCTTATTTTATCTGCGACCAATGCGAGAAAAAACATTTTATTTTTGGCGGAAGCGAGGAAGATACTTTAAAGAATCGTTTCGGTCTGGCCACGTTAGCGCAGCTGCCGCTGCTTCCGGAATTCGCTCAAAAATTAGACAAGCCGTTTAAAAATGATTTCATTAAATCGGCCGTTGACCGTGTGATCATGGCCTTAGGCAAGAGCACCATCGAAACGAAACGAATTCCCGGTATCCATTTTGATGAACGAGAAATCACTTTAACCTGGCCGGATGAAAAAACTCTCACGGTTAGCAATTATAATTTGCGTTTAAGCTGCCGCTGTGCGTTGTGCATCGATGAGTTGACAGGAAAACAGACCCTGCGGGCGGATCAAGTCCCATCGGATATTAAGGCCAAAGAGGTCATTTCTTTGGGGAATTACGCGCTCGGGATTAAATGGAGCGATGGACATAACTCAGGGATATATCCTTACGAAAATATCGAAGCCTTGGCGAAAGAAAAGGGCGCGGAAAAACTTATTTAGCCAAAAGCGTTTTTAACTCGCCGTTATTGTGCAGTTCATTCACAATATCACAGCCGCCGATAAACTCGCCGTTAATGAAAACTTGAGGGATCGTCGGCCAATCCGTAAATTCTTTAATGCCCTGCCGCAAATCAGGGTCGTCTAAAACATTTCGTGCAAATACATCAACGTTGTATGATTTTAAGACACCGACCGTCTGGGCGGAAAATCCGCATTGCGGAGAGTCCAGTGTGCCTTTCATGTAGACAACGACTTTGTTTGATTTGATATCGTTTTCGATTTGTTTTTTAAGAGTTTCCTGCATTTGACTTGCCTCCTTTATCTTAATCCATATTGTCCTTTAACTTCATTCCATTTTCCCGGGGTAAATGTTTTTAACGCCAAGGCGTGAACTGATTGTGCGAAGGCCGCTTTTAAAGCGTTCATCACCAGCTGATGCTGTTTAACCAGCATCATTTTTTCAAACGAAGGGCTGATCACAAACGCCTGAAAATGCTGACCGTCATTGTTGGGATCGAGTACGTAGACGGTTGCGTCAGGAATAGCTGTTTGAATGGTCTGTTCAATCTCTTTAACGAGCATAATTTTTCTCAAACCATTGAATGATATCATTGGATTCGTACAGGGCCCGGTCATCAATAACAAGGCAGGGGACTTGGACCTTGCCGCCGATTTTAATCAATTCTTCCTTGTTCGTCGGATCCGCATGAGTATCTTTCATGGGCACGGAAATTTTTCGTTGCGTTAAATAATTTTTTACTTTTTCGCAGTAGGGACATCCGGCAAAATGATACAGTGTCAGCGTAGGCATATATTTAATCTAATATCCACCTACGCGGTTGGCTTGTAAAAAACTCATGCGAACCGCGTAGGTGAATTAAATGGGCTCTAATGATGTTTTACTAAATTTTCCACAAACTCCATGACCTTATCTTCTAAATGTTCTCCGCTAAAATAATTCATCTCTTGCAGGCAAGTAGGGGAGGTGACATTGACTTCAATTAAATAATCTCCGATTATATCAATCCCGACAAAAAAGAGACCTAATTTTTTCAGATGCGGTTTTAAGACGGCAATAATCTCTCGATCGCGGGGAGTTATTTCCGTTGGACCAGGTTTGCCGCCAGAAAAAAAATTATTACGATGATCATCGGGCGCGTGCAAACGCAAGACAGCCCCCAGAGGTTCTCCATCAAGCAAAAGAATGCGTTTATCCCCTTGTTTAGCCTGCGGGATATATTGCTGGGCAATGACATAACTGTCCCCGCGTTGCGTTACCGTTTCGACGATTACATTGGTGTTGGTATCCCCCTGGCGAATCTGAAAAACCGAACTGCCACCAAATCCATCGGTGGGTTTAAGAATAATCTCTTTTTCTTCTTTTAAAAATTTTAAAATCTCTTCCAGGTTTTGAGTGACCAAAGTCCTGGGAATCAGGGAGGTAAATTGAGTTGCCCAGAGTTTTTCATTAACGGTTCGGATACCGGCTGGACTATTGATCATCGGAATATGGGAAGGGAGTCTTTCTAAAAGCCAAGTGTTCAAAAGATAAGCGGCATCAAATGGCGGGTCCGTTCGGATAAAGACAGCATCCACTTCGTCCGAGGCGAGAACAACTTTTTCTTTTAGGACAAACGGTTGAGCCGCAACCTGCTGGACAAAAACTTCGGTGGCATGAAAGAAGATTTTATCATTTTTAAGTATGATCCCGCCGTGTGGCAGATAATAAACCCGATGACCTTTTCGCTGAGCTCCCAGCATGAGAATAAAGGAGGTGTCCTTTTCCATCTTTACCGTTTCCAATGGATCCATGAGAAAAATAAAATTCATTTTTTGGCGGCCTCCAAATCAATAATTTCGCGGTGCGCGGCAACACCGGCTATTCTCGCTAAGATACGGTACACGTCAAAGATATTAATATCGTGATGAATCCCGCAGTCGCCGTATTTGCGCAGATGGGGGCACATCTTTTTTATTTCCATGCCTTGGGAATTTAAATTTTCACGGTTGCTTTTCTCGGCATGAGAACGGTAAAATCCACCAATCAAATTATTCGCGATTTGATAAATGACCACCTCGGAGACCTGGCGGTCAATATTGTGAATAGTCGAGACGCCTTCTTGGAGCAAATACCGTTCAATCACCTGCGCGCTCTTTCCTTTATAAAGTTTATTGCGGTCTTTGCGGTTAAGGTCCTGAATTTCTTTAGGATCCTCGATGGCCATGACCCCCATGCCATAGGTGCCGGCATCGGCCTTGATAAAAATAAATGGCTTTTCCTTAATCCCATGCTCGCGATACTTTACTCCGATTCGTTTAAAGAGATCAGAAGCGGCATCCATGAGACGTAAGCGGTCAGCTTCCAGATTAATGTCCGCGTGGTCGACCACGGTGTCCAGACAGGTAAAATACCATGGATCAAGTCCAATAATTTTACAAAATTCCGCCATCAAATCCGCCGTATGCTTAAAATGGTATGACTTGTGCCGTGAATGCCAGCCCGCCTGTATCGATGGATAAATCGGAACATGCGTGTCTCGTAAAGAATCCGGGATACCAACGATTAAATCATTATTTAAAATAATTAAGTCAAAATGCTGCCCGCCCGTGGCAATGTCCTGGAGAATGCGTTTAAAACAATATATCCTGACGGGCTGGTCGGTCGCGGTCCGAAGCTCAACAAAATGAACATCTTCACAGAATCCAGGTTGGATATAAAGGAACGTGGCAATCTTTACTTGGAATCCGGCTTGTTCAATAATTTGCTGCAGGATACGAATGTTTTCCAGATACCAGGTGTTACGCGTGTGTTCTTCCGCGACGATCAGGATGTTGCGACAGTTTTCGACACGGCGCAGAATGGCCTCCCGTAGGAATTTCACGGAATCGACCAAGCCATGCTCACAGAGATTATTAAATCCAGCCGGGAATAAATTCGTATCCACCACGGCGATTTTAAAACCGGCATCGCGGATGTCCACCGAAGAATACAAGGGAAGTTCCTTGGAGCCTTCATAGGCCTTCAGCCAGTTATGGATTTCGACTTGATGTTTTGTGATTCGTTCAATTATTTGATTTAGCATAATTTTTTATTTTATCCAATAAAAGTGAAGTCATTATAGCAAAAAAGTGGGGAGTCTGATAAAATATGCGCATTATATAAATAAAAAATATTGATTTGCCTATGAGTACCGTTGATAAGATCAAACAGCTTTTAATCGAAAAATTTCAAGCGCCTCATATTGAAATCACCGATGAAAGCTTTCTTCACAGCACGCATCCTGAGGCCCTGCGGGGCGGTGGCGGTCATTATCACGTCTTGATTGTTTCCGATCGCTTTAAGGGGATTACACTGATTGAACGGCACCGGCTGATCTACGAAACCCTGCAATCACTATTTTCCCGTGAAATCCATGCGTTTACCATCAAGGCGCTGACCACGGAGGAATGGATGCAAAAAGGACTTTCTAAACTTGATCTGCAAAGGTTTCTCCGAACTTACATCAAGCCAGATTCCAAGAGTGAACTTTTCTTTATAATTTTTACGATTCTTTTTATTCTGACAGGTCTCTATATGTATGTCCAAACTAAGATGTCGCAATGACCGCTGTTACGTCCGCAGTTTATAACCAACCTTAAATAGATAGACCGATAGCAGAAACATCCCCAATGCGAGAATAAAAGAAAAAACGGCGCAGACCATAACCGAGACTTCCGTAAAGCCGGTAATACTGTAGCGAAATCCATTGACCAGATAATACATCGGGTTTAGATGCGTGAATACTTGAAACGTTTTCGGGATAATATGTGTCGGATGAAAAACCCCGCCTAAAAAAACCGCCGGCATCACCACATAGACATTCCAAACATTAAGCATATTAAAATCTTCCGCCCACAAGGCACCCAGCATCCCCGCGCAGGAAAATATAATTGAAATAATAATCGCGAAATACAAAGCCAGGAACGGATGCTGTATCGGCAGCGGGGTAAAAATAAGCGCAATTAAAAATACACCAATGCAAACCGTCAATCCTCTGGCCACCCCACCGGCCAAAAGTCCTAAAACCATTTCAAAATAAGACAGCGGAGAAAGCAGGATTTCCTGAATGTGATTATGCCACCGAGCGATAAATAAAGAAGAACTGGTATTTTCATATGATCCGGCAATTAAATGCATCGTCATCAGTCCAGGAATAATGAAATTAAGATACGTCATCCCTGTATCCGCGAAGTCGAGTCTTTTTCCCAAGGCTAAACCAAAGATACAAATAAATAAAACCGAGGAAATCAACGGAGGGAAGATCGTTTGCGAAGACACTGAAAAAAATCTCACGATTTCACGTTTCGATAAAGCTAAAACACCCAGGGGATTGGTAATCATTCTAAGCCTGTGACCTCCAAAAAAACAGTTTCCAGGGATTTATCCTGAAGGAGCTGCTGTTTGTCACCAATTTTAACAATACCACCGTGATTGATAATTCCAATGGTCCGGCAAAGTTTTTCCGCCTCTTCCATATAATGGGTGGTCAGGAATATTGTTTTTCCTTCTTTGTTGAGCTGTTGCAAATAATCCCAGATCAAAAATTTTAACTCCAAATCACAACCGGCCGTCGGTTCATCCAAAATTAAAATTTCCGGATCATGAATCAAAGCCCGGCAGAGGAGAAGACGTTTTTTCATTCCTCCTGAAAGCGCGCGGTGTTTGACATTGCGCTTGTCAATAAGTTGAAAACGTTCCAAAAGTTCATCGGCTCGCTTAACGGCCTCGCGCTCGGGAATACCAAAATAACCGGCTTGATAAACTAAAAGATGATGGATCGTCAAAAATGGATCAAAATTAAACTCCTGAGCGCATAAACCAATCAGGGGACGGGTCTGACGATACTGCTGGGTGACGTCATAACCGAAAACCTGGACATGTCCTTTTTGATAATTTGATAGACCGGTAATGACATTGATCGTTGTTGTTTTGCCAGCTCCGTTGGGTCCTAAGAAGCCAAAGAAATCACCGCGTTTAATCTGGAGAGAAACGTCCTTAAGGGCCTGAAGCTGCCCGTAAAATTTGGAAAGATTTTTTATGGAAATAGCGACTTGAGATTGTTTCATCGTGGGTTATTATAAGGGAGTCATTCTGCAAAGTCAATTTCGCACAATAAATTATGCGACCGCCTCTAAAGTGATTTTGGCTTTGCGGGCGGCGTTGCGGACAATTTCAGGAAGGGCGGGATGAATATAAATAGTACGTAGCAAGTCATCCAGCGTGGCGTTCATATTTATAAAAGCAATCAGCATGTGAATCATATTGGAGGCCTCAGCACCGATAATGTGCGCGCCCAATAATTTTTTGGTCTTTCGTTCGATGAGAATCTTAACAAACCCATGGTCCGAACGAAGCGCCATGCCCATGGCGCTGTCTTTGTAATGATTCAGTCCAACGACATACTCTATTCCCGCCTTTTTTAATTCATCTTCCGTCTTACCGACTCCGGCGATTTGTGGATGAGTAAAAATCGCATGGGGCACGGGAGGGTAGACAATCGGATGATTATTTCTTTCAATAAAAAGTCTGTTGAAAAGATATTCCCCTTCGAAATTCACACTGTGCCGAAAAAGAAAATTACCAACACAATCCCCCAGGGAAAAAACATCCGGGACAGTCGTTTGCAAATGATCATCAACCTTGATGAAACCGCCTGGATTTAATTGAATGTCCGTATTCTCCAGACCCAGATCATCCGTATTCGGAACAACACCGGCAGCCACTAACAAGGCGTCACACGTGAGCGTCGACTCATTTCCCTGATTATTCTTAAAAGTGACGGTGAATTGATTGTTCGCATATCGTACCTTGGTAGGAATGGTTCCCAAATGGACATGATAAAGTTTCGAAAAGACGCGTTCAAATTCATCAACGACTTGCCAATCTTCTTTCTTGACCATTCGGCTGCGGATAAGAAAATGGACTTCCGTGCCTAAAGCCCCGTAGGCATGGCCCAGTTCAACGGCAATGTATCCACCGCCGATGACAATCATTTTTCGGGGAAGTTTGGTGTTGCGCAGAGCCTCTGTGCTGGTCATAAACGGTGTGCCATGCAGTCCATCAATATCTGGGATCTGGGGCCGGGCGCCGGTGGCAATAAAAATTTTATCGGCGGTCATCTGCGCGCCATTGGCTTCGATAATTTTATTCAACACGAATTTCGCGCGGGTGTGATAGAAATCAATTTGTGGACTTTTACGATAACTGGCTTCGATTTTTTGCGAATCACTATCCACGGTATTGGAAATTCGATTAATAAGATTTTCAAAATTAACCGAATATCGTAGGGGCACTGAATCCTGTGCTCCGACAGTATTTTGCGCCCCAACAATGTCGAATTTCGCGGCCTCATTGATCGTCACCGCAACATCAGCCGGATGGATGAGCATTTTGGAGGGAATACAGCCGCGGTTAAGACAGGTTCCGCCTAAGGCCGCTTCTTCAAAGACCGCGATCTTGAGCCCAAGTTTGGCGGCCGGCGAGGTGATCTTTGCCCCACCCCCGGAACCAATGACAATGATATCGTATTTTTTTACCGACACAGTTTATTTCCTAAACAACATTCACTGTCGAATTCTCTTCCAAAAATAACATCAAACGGTCGCGGATCGCGTCCACTTCCATCATCCTCACAAGTTCAGAGCGAAGTTTCGCGACATTCGCAATACCCCGCAAATACCCCGTGTAATGTTTGCGAAATTCGGTCACACCGTAAAATGGACCTTTGTATTGAACGGATAACTTAAGATGTTCGAGGCAGGCCTTGAATTTTTCTTCGATCGTGGTCGGTTGAGGTAAGACACCATTCTGAAGATAAAATTTTGTTTCGCGGAACAAAAAAGGATTCAGCAAAGCTCCCCGGCCGATCATGACGCCATCACAACCGGTTTCAAACATTCTGGCGGCATCTTGCGGTGTTAAGACATCGCCGTTCCCCAAAATAGGAATGGATACAATTTTTTTAATTTTTTCCAACCAGCTCCAATCGGCAAAGCCGTCATGGCCCTGGTCACGGGTCCGGCAATGAATGGTCAGCGCCTTGGCCCCGGCCTGCTCAACCATTTTGGCAACATCCAAAATAACAATGGAATCCTGATCCCATCCCAGACGCGTTTTAACCGTCACTGGTAATTTTGTTCCCTTAACCGTTGATTTGACAATGGCCTCAAAATGAGTCAGGTCTTTCAGGAGACCAGCGCCCTGATTACGTTTGACAATATCTTTAACCCAGCAACCACAGTTGATATCAATAAAGTCCGGGCCTTGCTCCTCGGCAACGCGGGCCGCGCCTTCCATGGAGGCTTCAATACCGCCGAAGATTTGTATAGCCACAGGGTGTTCTTCTTCAACGACTTGAATTTTTTGAATTGATTTTTTGGCATTGCGGATCAGCCCTTCACTGCTGGTAAATTCCGTATACACGACATCCGCCCCTAATCGTTTGGACATGACACGAAAGATAATATCCGTCACGTCTTCCATGGGAGCGAGGGCGAGGGGTTTGTCCGGTAAATTGATATTCTCGATTTTCATACGCGACAATTATAACCGCTCAGCGATCAATATGCAAAATTTTATTGCGCGAGGTATCCGTTGATTTTTGATTTTAAATCAGTATACTGAAATACGCTAACAAAAAGGAGAATTATTCTTATGCCCATTGCCATCGATCCAGCAGAACCAGCCATCATCCGCGGTATTAAAACCGTCGGTATCGGTAAAAAAGGGAGCCAGCCATTAACGAGTAATTTGGCCCAGGAAATCCTGGCTGATTTAAAAGAGGGAAAAGCTGATCCCGTGGCGGCAGCCGCCTTTTTTGCCGCATTGATGTTAAAGGGGATTTCTCCAGAAGAATTAATTTTGCAAGAGGCCTTTGCCCCGGGAATATTCAACGATCCCCAACGCCTTGGTCATGAACTGACCAAAGACGCGCCGGAATTTGTAAAATGGATTTGCGGTCAAATCCTTTCCGGGCATACCCTGGATCGCGAAACGGCAAAACATTTAGGTGAATTTCTTTTCTCGGACCAACCCGGTGACAATGCCCGCGGGCTGATTGCCAGCGCGTTACGTGTCCGTTATGAAACCGACGATGAATATGCCGGGCTTCTGGATGCCATACACGAAATTTTTCCTCCCGCATTTCAGCAACCAGTCCCCACCGGTGAACCGATTGTGCAGATAGCCGAACCATTTGATGGCGTGACGCGTTCGTATTTAATTACACCGTTGATCGCGGATTTCATTCAGCGCCACGGATTTCGTGTTGTTTCTTTAATTGGTCGCTCCAGCGGTCCAAAGATGGGAAATAATTTATTGGATATCGCCAAGGCCATTAATGGACAAATGGCGCAGGGGAATCAGGATTTTGGAAAAATGAAACCGGATTTCGGCTGGTACATCCAGCAAAAGGATTTATCTCCGGCGGTCGATCGGTGGGTTGATCTTAGGCGACGAATTATCAAAAGACCGTTTCTCTCAACGCTGGAACGATTTTTAAATCCGGTGAAGGCGCGTATCATGATCTCATCCGCTTTCCATCCACCCTATACAGAGAAGATGATTACCGTTTGTGAGCAGGCTGGATACCCAGGAGCTATTATTATGCGCAATGGACAAGAAGGGACATTGTCTTTTCCGTTAAACCGTTCGGTTAAAGTTCTTTGCTCGGCCCGGCAAAGCGACGGTTCGTATTTACGGCAGGAATTTGAGTTTTCTCCCAGCCAAATCCTGGGAACCGAAATCACCGTGGATGAAAAACTCGAACAACCTTCGGTTAAGGAAAACGCCCGATTGATTTTGAAATCCAAAGGTGAAGGTCGTTCAGGACATGAATTTTTTGATGAACGGGTCAAGGTCACGACCCTTGCTTTAGACGAAGCGATTTCGTGGATTCAAAGACATATTAAGGAGTAAAAATGATTTGGATAAAATTGGGAGCGTTATTTATGTTTTTGGGTGTGGCGTTAGGCGCGTTTGGCGCGCATGCCCTTAAACCCAAAATGACCGAGCATTATTTCGAGGTTTACAAAACCGGTGTTTTATATCATCTCATTCACGCGATGGGTTTATTTGTCGTTGCCTGGTTAATAACCCAAGCCAACAATCCTAAACTAAATTGGGTAGGAATTCTTTTGATTATCGGAATTTTGCTTTTCTCCGGCAGTTTGTATATACTTTCCATCACCGGTCAAAAATGGCTGGGGGCGATCACGCCCTTAGGCGGACTTGCCTTTTTAGCGGCTTGGATTTTTTTAATTTTTTGTGGATAAGAAAAGATTCACCCCCGAGGTGAACATGTCGTTAGCGACCATAACACCTCGGGGGTGGAATAAGAGATATGAAAAATCGTGTTTCCTTTTATACGTTAGGGTGCCGATTAAACCAATCGGAAACAGCTGTCTTAGAGCGCAGCTTTGAGGTCAAAGGCTATCGTGTGGTCGGTTTTGATGAGCCGGCGGACATTGTGGTGGTCAATACCTGCACCGTGACTGAAAACGGTGACGCGGATACCCGGCGCATTGTTAATAAAATCAATCGTATCAATCCCAAAGCCCGCATTGCCTTGATCGGCTGTCAAGCGCAGACACAAAAGGAAAAACTTCTCGACCTTCCCAATGTGCATTTTGTAGTCGGTAATGCCCGTAAAATGGATTTGGTCGAAATTTTATTCGAAATGAGCAAACAACCAGACCGCGTCGGTCGGGGAACGGTTATTACCCCAACTATTCCACGCGACGCTTTTACCATTCCCATCGCCGGTATCGACCGTCATCACACTCGAGCTAATATTAAAATCCAGGACGGCTGTGATTTTTTTTGTTCGTTTTGTGAAATTCCTTATGCCCGCGGCCGGGCCCGAAGCCGCGTCTTTGAGGATATTTTATTGGAAGCCCGCGCTTTGGCCGCGGCGGGACACAAAGAACTTGTTTTAACCGGAATTAATCTGGGGACGTACAATCATGAAGGCAAAACCATTGTTGATGTCATTGATTCATTGGAATCTATTGCGGAACTCAAACGAATCCGGATTTCATCGATTGAGCCAACCACAATTCCATGGGAAATAATTCATAAAATGAATGTAGAGGCACAGAATTCTGAACCCCTACTCTGTCGATACCTTCACATTCCCTTACAAAGCGGCAGCAATCATGTCCTTCAGCTCATGCAGCGTAAATATACAGTTGAAGAATATTCAAACTTTATCAATCAAATTTATCAATCGGTTCCTCAGGTTGGCCTGGGGACAGATGTGATTGTCGGCTTTCCGGGCGAAACCGATGCCGATTTTCAGCAGACCTATGAACTGTTGCGAGAATTACCGTTGGCCTATTTTCATGTCTTTAGCTATTCGCAAAGAACTATGGCTAAAAGTCAGAATTTACCTGACGCGGTACCGGCAAAGATTATTGCCCAGCGAAGTGAAACCCTGCGCCAGTTAAGCGTCCGCAAACGAATACTTTTTTTACAAAGTCTCATTGGAACAAAACAACATGTTCTCATTGAAGAGCACAAGAATGGTTTTTGGTTCGGTAAAACCGACCATTTCGCGGCGATTAAAATACGGTCAAATAAAAATTTATCTAACCAAATTATAGCGGTGGAATTAAAAACCATTGATGGGCAAACAATCATTGGTTGCTTGGGATGACAAATAAATACATTCTTGCCATTGATCAGGGAACAACGGGGTCGCGGGCATTTCTTTTTCACCAAAATGGCCGAATTGCTGCCAGCGCGCATAAAGAATTCAAGCAATATTTCCCCAAGCCCGGCTGGGTTGAGCATGACGCCCAAGAGATTTGGCAGTCATGCGTTTGCGTGATTCATGAAGCTCTCCAAAAAAGTCGAATCCATTCACACGATATTCTCGCCATCGGCATCACCAATCAGCGTGAAACAGTTTTAGGCTGGGACCGAAAAACGTCCAAACCCGTCGGCCGCGCCATTGTCTGGCAATGCCGTCGGACAGCCGCCATCTGCCAGGACAAACGATTCAAACGCCACGAATCGGTCATACGCCACAAAACTGGCCTTTTGCTGGATCCATATTTTTCTGGAACAAAAATCAAATGGATGTTGGAAAATATTCCTGGCTTAAAATCGAAAGCCGGAAAGGGAGAGATTCTTTTTGGGACCATCGACACCTGGTTGATCTGGAAACTTTCCGGTGGTCGGACCCATGTCACTGATTCAACCAATGCCTCGCGGACACTTCTCTTTAATATCCGTCAATTAAAGTGGGATGACGATTTATTAAAATTATTTGATATTCCCAGGCACATTCTTGCCGAAGTAAAAAATTCAGGATCACTTTTTGCCAAGACTGCAAAAAACATAGCCGGTTTACCGGAAGGTATTCCCATCGCCGCGGTCATGGGCGATCAACAGGCGGCACTTTATGGACAAGGTTGTTACACCGCGGGAACTCTAAAAAATACTTATGGGACAGGTTGTTTCATAGTTTTAAATACTGGCAAAAAATTGATTTATTCCAAGAATGGATTACTGTCTACGCTGGCGTGTGATTTTAAAGGCAAACCCGTTTATGCTATGGAAGGTTCTGTCTTTATCGCCGGGGCTTTGATTCAGTGGTTACGGGACCAGCTGGGAATTATTAAAACATCCTCGCAATCGGAAACTCTGGTCAAGGGACTTAACGATACGTATGGTGTTTATATTGTTCCCTCTTTTGTTGGTTTAGGCGCGCCGTATTGGAAAAGTGATGTCCGAGGATTGATCACAGGGTTGACCCGAGGAGCTAACTCGCGACACATTGTTCGCGCGAGTTTGGAAGCTATTGCCTATCAAACCAAGGACGTTTTTGATCTGATGAAAAAAGAATCCGGCCAAACTATTTCCGACCTGCGCGTGGATGGAGGCGCCTGCCGCAACAACTTTTTAATGCAGTTTCAAGCCGATATTTTAAATTGTCCGATCCTCCGTCCGAAAACCATTGAAACGACCGCGCAAGGCGCGGCCCATTTGGCTGGTGTCACCATGGGATTATGGAAAACTCCAAAGACATTAGACCAACTTCGGCAGACTGATCAAATCTTTAAACCTGCCATGAAACCGGATGTTAGCCGGAAATTATATTCCGGCTGGCGAAAAGCGGTGAGGCAGGCGTTACTATAATGCGGCGAGACATCACCCAGCTACAAAACACCATCTTTGATCTCCTCATTGTTGGTGGCGGCATCAATGGCGCGGCCATCGCTAATCTTGCCGCCCAACGGGGCCTTAAAGTCGCCCTTCTGGAAAAAGGGGACTTTGCCAGCGGCACCTCGAGCAAATCCACCAAACTCCTTCACGGCGGCATCCGTTATCTCGAAAACTTTGAATTTGACTTAGTCCACGAATCTTTACAAGAACGATATATTCAACTTAAAAGTGTTCCCCATTTAACTAAGTCGATACGGTTCATTATCCCGGTTTATCAAGGTGACAAACGACCACTCTGGATGATGAAATTAGGCGTTTTTCTTTATGACACCTTGGCTGGAAGTTTTCGCATCGGAAGCCGCCAATCATTAACCTTAAACGAATTAAAAAATTTAGAACCCAATTTACTGACAGATGGGCTCACCGGCGCCGTTAGTTACTACGATGTCCAGATGGACGATGCCCGGATCTGCCTGGAAAATGTTTTAACCGCCCAACAGCATGGCGCGCACGCGGCCAATTATGTTAAGGTGATGTCCTTTATCCAAACAAACGGAAAGATTACTGGTGTTAAGGCGGTTGATGTGTTGACGGAAAAATCTTTTGATGTCCGTGCCAATCGTATTGTCTGTACGGCGGGCCCATGGACTAATGCCTTGTTAAGAGTTGCTTCTCCAGAGACAAAAAAAATTGTCCGTACCACTAAAGGGATTCATGTCGTTTATAAGGGAAACTTAACTAACAATGCGCTTTTGATCACATCGAAAAAGGACAATCGTATCTTTTTTATTATCCCCTGGCTGGGCAATTCTCTGATTGGTACGACTGACACCAATTATATCGGCAATCCAGACAAAGTGAAGGTCAACAGGGAAGATATTGATTATTTATTAAAGGAAGCCAGACGGGTTTTACCGGCGGTTGATCTTAACCCAGAAAATATTATCACGGTTTTCGCGGGGTTAAGGCCGCTTATCCGAAAGGGAGGGGCACCAGGAAAAATTTCCCGTAAACATTTTATTATGGAAACGGCATCAGGTCTGATCGTGGTTATTGGGGGAAAATACACGACGTATCGCAAGATCGCGGAGGAATGTGTCAATCGTCTAACCCAGCCCCAGCATGAGCACGCGTTTTCTCTTTACGGCAGCGGCCCCATCCATGACGATTTAAATCAAATTGCCAGGGATGAGGGTCTGGCCTTGGATACAATTGAAACCTTGATTAATACCTACGGCACCCGATTTAAAGATGTCCTCGCTTTAACTAAAAATCAGCCATCGCTTAAAGAATCCATCTGTACCTGCACCCCGTTTATCAAAGCCCAAATCGTTTATGCTATTGAAACCGAAATGGCCCAAACCGCCGAAGATATTATTCAGCGAAGATTGTCCTTAGTTTATCGTGAGTGTCGGACGAAAGTTTGTGAGCGGGTGATTGCGGACTTTATTAAAGAATTAATTTCTGCGTAAATGCGAGGGAGGGATATTGTAAGCGAGGCGGTATTTTGCTACCGTGCGCCGGGCGAGATGAACACCCTTTTGCGAAAATAGACCAACGATCTCTTGATCGGATAAGGGAGACTCTTTATTTTCCTGCTCAACTAAATCGCGGATATCTTCCTTAACGCTTCGGGATGAAACATCTCCCTCAGTATCCGTGGCAATCGCGCTTGAAAAGAAAAATTTTAAGGGATAAACGCCTTGCGGGGTGTCCATATATTTATTGCGGATCGCCCGGGAAATGGTGGATTCGCCCCGGTTTATGGCCAGGGCCACTTCTTTTAACGTCAGCGGGGCCAGATTATTTGAGCAATCTTCAAAAAACGCGGCCTGTTTTTCTATAATAAACTTAACAATATGCGTCAGGGTTTCACCGCGCTGTTTAATACTTTTAATAAAGTTAAAGGCGCTTTCCAATTTCGCCTCGATAAACTCCCGTTCTTGAGTTGTTAAATTAGGCCGTTTTAACAGACCCTGATAATACCGGTTAACGCGCAAGGGAGGGATCCAATCGTCATTGATTATAATTTGATAGCCGAGCGCGTCCTTTTTAATGGTAATATCGGGTTTTATATAAATCGTTGAATCAATCGGGCGGAAATTACGCGCCGGTTTCGGCTCAAGAGCGGATATAATCTTCGCGACTTCTTTAACTTCTTCCAGAGATAAACCGAGTTTTTTGGAAATTTCGTGAATTTTTTTCTTACCTAAATCTTCAAAGTGCTCCTCAATAATCCGGCGGGCAATGCGGTAGATAGCTTTATCCTCATTTTTTATCTGAGTTAAAAGACATTCCGTAATATTCCGGGAGGCAATACCAATCGGGTCAAATCCATGAATCATGGTGAGAACGGTCTCTACGGATGCCGTATCCGTTAAGTTAAGCTTTTGGAGGATTTCCTCAACAGTTAAAGTGAGATATCCGTCTTCATCAATATTTCCTATAATATATTCACCAATTTTCACCTTTTGCGGGTCTGAGGTTTCAACCATCAGCTGGCGGAGAAGATACTCCTCTAAAGTAACTTCCTTTTTAAAGCGGCTCTGGCTAATTTCGTCTTCTTCATCGGATGAACTAATGGATCCACCGTAAATTGGATCATCCCACATCTTGGTGAGTTTATGATAGTCAAGTTTGAGATCATCTTCCTTGGGTTTCGGCGCGATTTTAGGTGTGGTGTCATCAATCTCGAGAAGAGGGTTCTCTTGAAGCTCCTGCTCAATTGCTGTGTCTAATTCCGCTAAAGACAGCATAAGGATGGAAATAGACTTCTGCATTAACGGCGCCAGAATTGTCTTCTGTACTTGTAAGGTTGAAATTTTCTGGTTCATATATGCAAGAAGTATACCATAATACTTTCAGTGTGCAAATTTTTTTATTAATGGACAAAATTTTACGTAACTTCTAATCAGTATTGATGATAATATTCAACATATACTTAAACCATTGCTTTATCATAGCTTCCATAGGTGTCCTAGTCTGTCCATGACAACTATGTCCATCTAATTAAACACTCTGACAAAGCGGTGCTCTCAAATAAAATCAAATAAAATATTTCGTGCACTCGTAAACAACTAATGTATAATGTATTGCGTTATTTCCAAAATCACAATCAATCCTTCTTTATGGAAATGGCATGGTACTTGCTTTAATCTAACGGTATTACGGCACTCCCGTAAATACTTTTTTAAGACTGAAGATTACTGCAAGTATAAAAGGAGGATTGAAAGTGAAAAAGCGTTTAACCATTACAGAAGTTGCTCGAGCTGTTGGAGTTAGTTCAAAGACCATCGCTCGATGGGAAAAGACCGGAAAGGTCAAAAAACCCAAACGTGACTGGCGCGGCTGGCGCGTTTATGATGAAAGCGACTTAAGTCAAATCAAACAGTTTCACGAAACTGTTTTTGAAAGCTATTAATCAAACTAAAGAATTCGAACAATCTAAGGAGAAGAGAATGGATAGTTCTAAAAATATTATTAAGATACTTGTTTTAATAAGCCTTGTCCTGGTGGCGATTATCAGCACGATTGAATTGGCCATGGCACAAAATTTTGGCCGGCCAATTGCGGATGAAAAAGTCAATCAAGAGGCATTAAAAAAAACCGCCCCTGCGGCAGAGGCGCCTGTACCCACATCAACCCCGGAAATAGCCGATCCAACCTTACCGCCAGAAGTCGTTAGTTTTGTAACCGAATTAAACACCGAAGGATCAAGTAATTACACCCTGGGACCAGCGGATGTTATCGAGATTACAGTTCAGCGCCATCCCGAAGTCAGCGGCCAATTTTCAATTAATAAAGAAGGTAAAATTCAATACCAGTTTGTTGGTGACGTTCATATCGCGAATTTAACCAAAGATCAACTCAAAGAAGTCATTACCCAGCGTCTCTCCGAATACATTATTAATCCCGAAGTTTCCGTAAAAATAATCGGCTACAATAGTAAAGTCGTTTATGTTATAGGCGAAGTTGGACATCCCGGAAAAATCTATATGCAAGGGGATACAATTACCGTACGTGAGGTTTTAGTCCAATCCGGTTTGCCCTTATTAAGCGCTTCCACCCGCAAATGTCCGTTAATCACGCCATCCGCCGATGGAAATCCTAAAAAAATTGATGTTAATGTTTTTGCCCTGCTTTATGAAGGCGATCTACGTGAAAACCTGGTGATGAAGCCTGGGGACACTCTTTACGTCCCGGCCACGATTTTATCCAAGGCCATGCGCGTCATACAACCCGTCGCCCAACCGGTCGGAGCCTCGGCCGAAACCGGTAGAACCGTGATGACCGGTTTCTAAGTAATCAACCCGACAGTGTCTTTTGAAAGGATTTAACATGGACGATTCAAAAAGTGATGTCAATATTCCGATTAATTATCTGAAGATATTTTTTCGCCGGAAAACATTTTTACTGATTCCATTGTTTCTCGGTTTGGTGGGTGGTATTTGCGCGGGAATCCTCATGCCGAAAGAATATAAATCCTCCACGATCATTTTGGTCGAAGAGGGCAAAACCGAGAATCCGCTGTTCAGCAATATTACCGTTTCTACCTCGGTCGATCAGCGTTTAAATACGATCCGCGAGTCCATGCTCGGTTGGAACAGTCTGGTGAAATTAGTTAAGACATTAGGATTAGACAAAGACATTAAATCCACGTATGGTTTTGAACAGCTTGTTTTAGGTATCCGTGGCAGTATTATCATAAAAATGCGCGGTAATAACATTATTGATCTTTCTTTTGTCGGTCCGGACCCGGAAAAAACGCAGGCCATTGTCAAAACCATTACCGACATCTTTATTGAACGTAACGTTGAGATTCAAAACAAAGAGACATCTGATGCCATCACGTTTATCGAAGAACAGTTGAAAGTTTATAAAGGGAAAATTAAATCCGCTGAAATCGCGGAACTGCAGGATAAATTAAACGCGCTTTCCCTTGATTCTACTGAAAAGCATCCGCTGGTCCGTCAACTGCGAGAACAAATCACCGCCAAAAGAGAAGAGCTTCAGAAGGAAAATCTTCAATATGTCGAAGGCGTAGTGCTCGAATCCCAGACGAACAATCCTTTGATCGATGAAATTAAAAAAGCCCTTGATGGCCTCGAGGGAAGTTCCCCAGCGACTCCCACGCCCACAACAGCTGTTGGTGATAAGGATATTTATAAAGTAATGCTCATGGACAGACTCGACAATGTTTTGGCCCGTGACGTGCGCGTTAATGAAAGTATTTACAACATGCTTTTACAAAGACTGGAAACAGCCAAGATTACTCAGCGGCTGCAGACATCCAAAGAAGGAACGCGCTACACCATCCTGGATCCGCCGCGTCTGCCTTTAAAACCATTTAAACCAGATAAGCTTTTGCTGGCCTTCTTAGGTTTGGTTGCTGGCGCTGTTGGCGGGGCCGGTCTGGTCATGTTAAGGGAATTTTTTGACCATTCGTTTATTGATGTTCAAGAAGCAAAAGAATATTTAGGGGTGCCCTTACTGGGGGCCATTTCGAAAATTATGACTCCGGAAACCATCAAGATTGAGCGGGAAAAAAACCAATGGCTTATCAGTATTACAGCCGTGTCCGGAATCATTGTCATCATTATCGCGGTTTTTATTTCGAATTTAAAATAGGACGGAGCCAAAATGTACAACGATTTTTATGGGTTTAAAGAATCACCGTTTAATATCACGCCCAATTCAAAATTTTTCTATTCTAGTGATAAGCATGCCGAGGCGTTGAATACTTTGGTGTATGCCGTCCAGGAACGTAAAGGGTTTGTCGTGATCACGGGTGAAATCGGCTCTGGAAAGACGACCATTTGCCGTACTTTATTGAATAAACTTGATCATAAAACCGAAACTGCTTTGATCACCAATACCAACATCAACGCCAAAGATCTTCTTTATATGATCTTAGATGATCTGGAAATCGAATTTAAACCCGGCTCCAAGGTCAAACTTCTTTCTCAGTTAAATCAATATCTCATTGACCAACTTCGGGCGGATAAAAATGTTGTCCTTATCATTGATGAAGCCCAGAATTTAAGTCCGTCCGTCCTTGAAGAAGTCCGCATGCTTTCCAATCTCGAGACCGAATCCGAGAAATTAATCCAGATTATTCTCATGGGCCAACCGGAATTAAAACAGAAGCTGGCCTTGCGCCGCCTGGATCAATTGCGTCAGCGGATTAACGTGTTCTTTCATCTGGAATCTTTAACCAAGTCGGAAACAATCCATTATATCGAGCATCGCCTTCGGGTGGCGAGTGGGTCAGATGAAAAATATTTTACCGATGAAGCGCTCCATCTGGTGTTCCAATTCTCGCAAGGAATCCCGCGGCTGATTAATCAGATCTGCGACAGCGCGTTTTTAACCGGTTATGCCAATGATCAAAAAGTCATTGATGAAGACATTATGCTGGAAGTCATTAATGAATCGCCTATGCTACAGATCGCCAAAGACCCGGAACAGCCCGACCAGGACGAAGACAGCGAAGATGAAGATAACGAGGGCGCAGACAATGCGGACGAGGACAATACGGGCGAAGAGAGCACGGGCGCTGTTTCTGACGATGCGCAAGGACAACAAGTTGAGACCGAGAGTAATAATTCTCCGCAGCTTGATAATCAAACACTTAATAACAGTCAAAATAACGTTACACTTTCGTATTAAGGACATTTTAACCGATGAGTAAACTTGCCAAATTATATAGCCGGGCCGCAGTCGAACGGGGATTTGTTCATCTCTTGACTTCAACGCGCCGAAAGAAAAGCGACCACTTAAAGGAAACCTATACCCAATATTTAGAATTGGAGCAAAACCCTTTTCATCGTTTTGTCTGGTTGGTGGCCGTTATTTTGGCCATCGGCACCTTGCTGATCGGTTTAATGATGATTACGCAAATTCGAACATTGGATAAAAAAATAATTGATAAAAATGAAATGCACGCTTTAGGGAAAGGATAGCGACTCATGGGAAAGATTACCAATGCCTTAAAAAAAGCGACCGAAGAACGGTTATCGCGTTTGGACCGGATTGCCAGGATTAAAGAGGAAGAGCGCGTTGTCATCAAGAAGATGGGCGAGTCGGCCATTGATTCGCGGATCATTTCCTATTTTGATACCAAGTCGCCGATCACCGAGCAATATAAAATTTTACGCACGAATTTATTGTCCTTACAAACTAGTAAGCCGCCGCGTAGTGTCGTTATTACCAGTGCGATCCATTCCGAAGGTAAATCGATCACCGCATTAAATCTGGCCGTGACCATGGCTCAGGGGGTCAATAAACCCAAAATCCTATTAATTGACGGCGATTTACGCCGCGGCCGCTTGGGTAAATACTTAGGGGTCAAACAGGACGTGGGTTTAACGGAAATACTGGAAGGCAAGGCCAAATTGCAGGACGCGATCTTTAAAATTGACATTGATAATCTCGCGTTTATCGCCACCGGCGCTTACCCGACTAATCCGGTTGAACTGTTGGGTTCCGATTCCATGAAAAGATTTCATGCCAATTTAAAAACTGAATTTGATTTTATCCTCATCGATGCGCCACCGATTATCCCGGTGACTGATCCGGGGACACTCGGGGCGATGGCGGATGGTGTTTTAATGGTTGTTCAGGCTGGCCGCACCCAGCGTGGGATTGTGGATCATGCCACCGAACTTCTAAATCAGGCCCATGCTAAACTTTTAGGATTTGTTTTGACGAATATTGAATACCATCTCCCGGAATATATTTATCGATACATTTAACGCGCCCCGCATGTCAAACAAGAAAACTAACAATCCATCCCCGGTAAAAGTCCTTTCCGATGAGAATTACGCTACCTATGTCGAACGGCCCTGGGGAAAATATTTTAAACTTTTCCAGGAACCGGGGGTGTGGGTTAAACGTGTTGAGGTGAATCCCAACGCGCGGCTTAGTCTGCAAAAACACACCAAGCGTTCGGAGAAATGGATTATCGTCAAAGGTAAAGGCATTGCCAGTGTCAATAACAAGGATATCCCGGTGGCCCCCGGCACAACCGTCGATATTCCTTTGGAAGCGGCTCACCGCATTGGAAACACGGGAACGGATATGTTGGTTTTAATCGAAGTCGCCACCGGCGATTATTTAGGAGAAGATGATATCATCAGGATAGAAGACGATTACAAACGACAATAAGAAGGGAAATAAAGATGGAAAAATTTGTTATCACCGGTGGAGCCGGATTCATAGGTTCAAACATCGCGGAGTATTTATCGAAAAATGGCCATTTTATCCGGGTCCTCGATAATTTTTGTTCTGGGAAAGACGAGAATCTCGAATTTGCCAAAGGCTTAGGTAAGGATAAGTTTGAACTTATTCGCGGGGACATCCGCGACCGTGAGGCGTGTGAAAAAGCGTGTGAGGGGATGGATTATGTTTTACACCAGGCCGCGCTTCGTTCGGTACCCAAATCGTTGGAAGATCCTTTAAACTACAACGATGTCAACATCAACGGTATTTTATTTATGCTTCAGGCGGCAGCAAAGAAAAAAGTCAAACGCCTGGTTTTCGCCTCATCCAGTTCCATTTATGGCGACACCGATAAATTTCCGCAGGTCGAAGACCATCTGCCGCTTTTAATTTCGCCGTATGCTTTAAGTAAATTGACCGGTGAATACTATTGCCGGATATTTTCGCAATTTTTTAATGTTGAAACCGTGTGTCTGCGGTATTTTAATGTCTTCGGTCCCAAGCAGGCCCTGGATGATGAATACGCGGTGGTTATCCCGAAATTCATCCACTGCATCATGCACGATGAACAGCCGCCCATTTTTGGTAATGGCAAGCAATCACGGGATTTCACCTTTATTGAAAACGTGATTTCCGCCAATGTTTTATCGGCAACTACGCCCGGCATCAAACACGAAGTCTTTAACGTCGCCAACGGCCAGGATAATACTGTCCTGAAATTGGTGGCTCTTCTCAATAAAATCATCGGCAAAAATATCCAGCCAAAGCATCTGCCCATTCGCGCCGGTGATGTCTTTCGCACGAGCGCCGACATCGCGAGGATATCCTCAAAAATCGGCTTCAAACCACTGGTCAATTTTGAAGAGGGACTTCGAAAAACGGTTGAGTATTTCAAAAAAAAGTGGGGGTAATCGATGAATAAAATCGAGATCCCCGGGGTCATTATCAAACCCGTTTCAAAATTTGCCGACCAGCGCGGCTGGCTCATGGAATGTTTTCGGGATGATGAGCTCGATGCCAAACTTCAGCCCGTGATGTCCTATGTTTCCATGACCAAACCCGGCATTACCCGCGGGCCCCACGAACACGTCACCCAAACGGATTATTTCTGCTTCTTAGGTCCGTCTACATTTAAAATTTATCTCTGGGACAATCGAAAAGATTCCGCGAGTTTCGAGAAAAAGATTACCTTTGAGGGGGGGGAAGATAATCCTATTATCCTCATTGTGCCGCCGCATGTTGTTCACGCCTATCAAAATATTGGTTCCAAAGACGGCTGGGTTCTTAATTACCCCAATGTCCTTTACGCCGGGAAAGGGAAAAAAGAAAAAGTTGATGAAATCAGACATGAGCATGATCCTAAATCACCATTTAAAATTGGATAAAAAAAAATGGCTGGCTCTTGCAATCTCATACATGGCCCTTTTAATTTATGTGTCGATTAAACCCGCCGATCTTAACGAAACACCTTCCGTCACTCAGCAAGTGGCCCATAATCTACTTCATGTTCCAGCTTATGCTGTTTTAACTTATTTACTCGTTCAATGTTTTACCGCTTTGAACCGAAAAACCGCAATCTACGCCTTTATGATTTCGTTTCTTTTTGGGGTGTTGAATGAATTTTTGCAGAGTTTTGTCCCAAGTCGAATGGCTTCCGTGAGCGATATGGGACTCAATGCGATTGGGGCAGGACTAATGATTTTGATTATTCAAAAAACGTCGGAAGGACAAGAATTAAAATGAGTTTTATCTGTTTACTTATATATCTTTTTCTCACCTTTATCCGCCCCCAGGAATGGGTGCACGGGATACTTAATGCGCCGCTAGTTGATGCCGTTTCCATCGCGCTATTGATTTTTTTATTCTTTGAACGTATGGCCTCGAAGAATGCCGGGCTTTTACGCGTCGCCCAAAATGGTTTAATGTTCGGTCTATTTTTAGCCATTTTAATGTCCCATGTCGCCCATACGTATTTTCAAGGGATGATCGAGGCTTTTAATCTTTTTATCATCAATATTATTCTCTATTTTATTGTTCTTAATGCCATCAATACCGAACGAAAATTTAGGATAGCCATCTGGTTTATTGTGCTTTTAATCCTGCTACTGGTACCGCAGGGCATGTATCAGGTCGCTCACGGTTACGGCTGGGCAGGGCAGGGACTGACCATTGACCCGCATAACCCCGAAGTCCGAATCAATTGGGTTGGAATTTTTAGCGACCCAAATGATCTGGCTTTGACATTTGTCATGGCGGCCGGAATTGTTCTGGCTTTTATTTTTGGAAAAACCGGCATCATTCCACGTCTCCTGAGCTCAACGATGCTGGGATATTTTATCTATGGAATATTTTTAAGCAATTCGCGCGGCGGTTTGGTGGCCATTATGGTCACGGTTTATTTTTATTTTGTCCGCCGAACCCGGCGATTCATTCTTGGGAGTATCATCGGCGGACTTTTAGCGATCGGTTTGTTTGCCATTGGCCCTTCGCGGTCGGCGATTATTTCGAGCGGCGAGGCCTCGGCCAACAACCGGGTCCAGCTCTGGTACCAGGGTATTTTAATGATGAAAGCCAATCCCCTCTTTGGGGTTGGTTTTCGCATGTTTGAGGCCGACCAGCCCCAAACTGCGCACAATTCGTTTGTCTTGGCGGCCTCAGAATTGGGGTCATTCGGTTACTTTTTTTGGATGGCTTTGATTTTTAGTTCTTTTCGTCAATTGTCGCTGGTCCAACAATATGATGAGCGTCTGCGAACGTATGCCACTGGATTACAGACCTCCTTAGTAGGCTTTTGTGCCGCTGCATTTTTTCTTTCACGGACATACGTCATTTTACCGTATTTGCTGTTTGCCTTATCGGGATCATTGTTTTATATCGCGCAGCAAAGGAATAAAGAATTGATTTATCGGTTTACCCTAAAAGAAGCCAGGAGCACGTTCCTTTTTGGTGTGATTGTTTTAATTGTAATGTATGTCATCGTAAAAATAACACTCTAATAAATGGTGTTGGCATGGGTTTTTTAAAGGAAGTAATAAAGCGCATTAAAAGGGGAATCTTTTTCGTTTTTATTGTGGTGGGATATTACCTCATCCCCCACAGAAAGTTTTCGCTTGATTCTTCTGATACTCAATTAGGTTTTATTGTCGGAGAATTCTTTCGGGATGATCTGGGAAAATTCGGCGGCTACGGCATGACGGCTAAAAATTTTACGGATTATTACAATTCTCGGAAAAATAAATATAAAGTTCAAATCGTCATTCCGCAAGGATTTCCCGTCATCCAAAACCCGGAGGTCCAGGTCATTCATAATACGCCCACGCTCCTGCGGCCGGAATCGAAAAAGAATTACATTCTGAATTTCATAAAATACCAACGCATAATCAGACGCCAAAAGATTTCGCTTTATATCACCATTGATTATTATTCCTCCTATGAATATTCACTCCTGGCCGATCCCAAAACTCCCGTTATGGTCTGGATCCGCGACCCACGGTGTAAAATGGAATGGGACAAAATCGCGACGGTCTCATTAGAGATGGAAATACGCGATAAAAAAGATAAGGATGAATTCCTTAAACTTTCGCTTGCTGACGCGCAATCACTTCACCGGGTCTTGAAACTCGCGAATCGATTTAAACGGAAAATCATTTTTGTCACTAATGCCCATTGTTTAACGGACCGAGGGAGGCGGACCTACCAGCTCCCCCATATTGAACCGCACTGGCTACCCAATCCGATCCCGATTCCGGATATTGCGGAAATCACGTTTTCCCAAAAACCATCTTTATTATTTTTAGGCCGGCTGGAGCCGCAAAAACGATTTTGGATTATCGGCGAGTTAGCCAAACGGTTTAAAGACGTGGATTTTTATTTTGGTGGCGTGACAAGTTATCCCCAGCTGATGAACCCGATTATCGACCGCTATGCAAACTTACCCAACGTTAAATTTCTAGGTTTAATTACTGGCGAGACAAAAAACCAGCTTATGAGGGAAACCTGGGGACTCATTAACACCAGTATTCATGAAGGATTGCCGGTAAGCTTTTTAGAAACCATGGCCTACGGCAAATGCGTTATCAGTTGTCTTAACCCTGAAAATTTGGTTGAGCGATTCAGATACTTTACTGGTGAATTTTTAGGCGATGGCCTGGATGAGCATTCCTTAGATTTGTTTTCGAAAAAAATCAATGAATTTCTCAACGACTCCAAAAACCGGATAGAAAAAGGTAAACAAGGCCTGGAATATATTTTACAAAATCATAGTTTTAGTAACTTTGAAAATCATTTTGCTGAAATATTACGAAAAGAGAGTATATAAGTCGGAAGGAGTAGCCATGGGAGAGATGATAAAAGAATTATTTGAATACCGGTCGCTGTTGATCGCGTTTACGATACGAAACATTCACATGAAATACAAACAGACCGTGATGGGATTTTTATGGGCTATTTTTATGCCGTCCATTATTGTGCTTTCCGGCGTTGTGGTCAAAGGCGCCATGGCGACACTCTCGGGACATTCCTTGGATATTTCCCAATTCGCCTCGGTAACGGTCAAATCTCTGCCGTGGGCATTTTTTGTCGGTGCTCTGAAGTTCTCGACCAATAGTTTAGTGGGGAATATGGAGCTGGTCAAAAAAATCTATTTTCCCAGAGAAGTATTTCCGTTTTCCTACGTCCTGGGACAGCTCTTTGACCTTTTTATCGCGTCCCTTGCGTTTACGGTGATTTTAATCTTTACCAAGTTAGGCATTAGCAGTCATATCATCTGGCTACCGGTCTTGATTTTATTCCTAGTGCTTTTTACAGCCGGATTAGGGATGCTTTTGGCCTGCGGCAATCTTTTTTATCGGGATGTTCGATATATCGTTGATGTCATTTTGACGTTTGGAATTTTCTTCACTCCGGTTTTCTACGAGGCCAGCATGTTTCCCCAATGGGAAACCGCATTGCTTTTAAATCCCATTGGCGCCATCTTAGAGAGTATCAACAGAGTGGTGGTCTTACAAAAGGCTCCTGATGTTATTTGGTTGGTGTATGCCGGGTTTTGGGCTATCATTTGTTTTTTCGGCAGCTGGTACATTTTTCATAAAACTGAACCCCTATTTGCGGAGAAAATTTAAAATGCAACCGATCGAATGTCATAATGTCTGGAAAAAATATACCAAGGGAGAAAAGATCAATTCCCTGCGAGATCTCATCCCGGGATTAACGAAAGCTTTTTTCAAACAAAAACAAACTGAAGATGAACTTACCGCCAAGGAATTCTGGGCGCTGAAAGATGTCACGTTTGATGTGCGCCGGGGCGAAGTCTTAGGGATCATCGGGCCAAACGGTGCTGGGAAAAGTACAATTTTAAAATTACTTTCCAAAATCATCCGGCCGAATAAAGGAACCTTTGCCGTCAACGGCCGGCTTTCGGCCCTGATTGAAATCACCGCTGGATTTCATCCTGAATTTACAGGCCGTGAAAATGTTTATTTTAATGGTTCCATTTTGGGCATGTCGAAGCGAGAGCTGGATGAAAAATTTGACCAGATTGTCGATTTTTCCGGAGTGGAGGAGTTCATTGATACACCGGTCAAAAGATATTCTTCCGGGATGTACGCCCGGTTAGGTTTCGCCGTGGCCGCCCATGTCAATCCCGACATCCTTTTGGTCGATGAGGTTTTGGCCGTTGGCGACATTAATTTCCAGGCAAAATGCGCGCAGAAGATGAGAGAACTTTTAAAATCTGGAACAACGATTGCCTTGGTCTCGCATAATATTCCACTGGTTCAAAATATCTGCTCCCGGGTGGTTCTTTTAAATCATGGGGAGCTTATCCGAACCGGTCCGGCGGATGACGTGATTCCATTCTATCAAAATATCGTCACCCAAAAAAATGAGGAGGAATTAAAACGAAAGTTCGCAGCGACGGCTGATCGGCTGCAGATCCAGGAAAAAAGTCCCGTCCAAATTAGCGAAGTCCGTGTATTTAATACAGTAAACAACACCGTTAATCGACTGCTTACCAATGAACCGCTGGGAATTGAGGTCCATTACAGTACGGCCCAACCCATTGAACAACCGATCATTGAGTTTGACATTGTCCGCTCCGATGGTGTTCTCTGTTGTTCCGCGAACACGCGGGACTCGCAGTCGCCAGTATCTTTACTTGAAAAAAACGGTACCATTAAAATCAACGCTGGCCATTTGTATCTGACGCCGGGTATTTATCACCTGGAGGTTTCGATATGGGACAGGGACATGATTCATCCTCACGCGATTAGCAAACGTGAAATATTTCGTATCGAAGCGCATCAGTTGAATCTTGATACCAACGCGGTATTTCTCCCGAAAGTACATTGGGAAATTAATTCGTAAGGGTATCAAAACGTCATGTCCAATCTGCCTTTTATATCCATTATTGTCCCCGTCTATAATGGCCAGGATACTGTCCGGGACTGCCTGGAATCTCTTTTAAAACAAAATTATCCTCAAGATCGTTATGAAATTATTGCGGTGGATAATAATTCAACGGACAACACGGCTGCGATTATTAAATCTTTTTCCATTCAATATTTAAAAGAAACTAAACAACAGGGCCCATCAGCAGCCCGTAACACCGGGACGAAGGCCGCCAAGGGAGAGGTATTTGTTTTTTTTGATGCTGATCAAGTAGCGGAAAAAGATTATCTAGTAAAACTTTTGCAAGGATGGCCAGAGCCGCAATACGGAGCTTTTTCGGGTTTAAACAAAACCGTAAGCGGAAAAGATAATTTGGTTACTCAATATTGGGCCGAAGAATGGCGTTTAAATGTTAACGCAAAACATCATCCCGCTTTACCGCAGTTTAGCGGCGGTTTAGTGGCCATCCCTAACGCAATATTTCAAAAAATCGGTGGTTTTGATGAAAACATGCGCACCTGCGAAGATACGGACCTGGCCTGGCGTCTACAAAAAGAGTTGGGTTTAAAGATTAAATACAACCATGATGCCATCTCTTATCATCAGGAGCGGGTGGATATTCGATCCTTGTTAAGGCGAGAGTTTGCATTTGGGGCGGGTTCGTATATTTTAAGCAAAAAACACAAGGAAGCCACGCGGCCTTTGTCACGCTCATTATTCAGCGCTTTAAAAAGAACGGTCTTAGGTGTTCTGGCGATGATCTTGGGGTTGTTTAAATTTTGTATTGGAAAATACCGGGTACGAAATTTTCAGCTAACGATCATGGGGATTGCCATGACATGGGCAAATTTTTTTGGGAAGGCGTATAGCGCCATAAAAATACCTAAAGCGACGACATGAAAAAACATATTTTAATTCTATCTAATGATAACCCTTTTCCGGTCAATACCGGCGGCCGGAAGCGAACTTGGCATTTCATCGAAACATTAAAGCAAAATTATGAACTCAGTATTTTGTACTTTAACAGTCCTCAATCGACTAAAGCGGAGAGAGAAGAAGAGAGTAAACATTTTCAGAAATTCTGGCCTATCGATAGAAAGCAACCTCAGTCGCTACGAAAAAACAGCGCCCTTCAACGAATTAAAGATTTAATAACAGCGACTCCTTGGGAAAAACAATATCGATATAGCATAACGTATGCAAAAAAATTAGCTGAGATATTATCGCAATATCAGTTTGATTTTATTTTTGCTCGCTATATTTATCAGGCCCAATATTTGTCCCAATTGGCCTCAAAGTTAAATGGCGTGAAAGTTATTCTGGATTTTGACGATATTGATACCCGGAAAGCCGTGTGCCAAATGGCGGTTAGTGGATTTAATGGGGTGTACGATAAATTCCGCCAGCAGATGAACAATCACTTTTTAGAGAATTACTTTAAAAAAATCCTGCGGACAGTCGACACATGCCTCGTCTGCTCGGAAGACGAAAAGCAGTATCTTCGCCAGAAAAAATTTACCGATAAAATCCGGGTCATTCCGAATGCCATTGACTTTGCCCAATATCAAATCCAAAAACCAATAACCGATGAAAAAGTGATTTTATTTTGTGGGGTTCTGAACTATGAACCCAATAAAGATGGGATCCTTTGGTTTGTCCGGAATATTTTTCCCAAAATCACGCAAACTGTTCCGGATGTCAAACTCCTCCTGGTCGGCCGTGATCCCGATAATGAAATCATGAGCCTGGCGAATAATCAATCAATCGTCATTCATCGCGACGTTCCCAGTGTCATCCCTTATTATGATCAAGCCCGGTTATTTGTCGTGCCGATTCGTTTCGCCTCGGGAACGCGGCTTAAAATTTTAGAAGCGGCAGCCTGCCGCCGGCCGATTGTCACCACAACCCTTGGGGCGGAAGGTCTCAATCTACAGCCGCAAACACACTGTCTGATGGAAGATACCGCGGATCATTTTGCCCAGGCCTGTATTGAGATTCTCAACAACAAGGAATTGGCGATGCGGCTGGCAGAAAAAAATTATGAATTTATTAAGCGCAATTACGAAAAATCCATTGTTTCAAAATCAATCAATGCCGTATTTAGTGAGTTATGATTAATACGATCGGCTATTATTCCGACACCGATTCCTTGGGTGGTTCCGAAGTGTATCTAAAGGCACTTCTGGATGGAATCGATTTCAACCGTTATCAAGTCAAATTTTTTTGTCCGGAGAATCATCCGCTAGTTTCCTGGGTTAAAGCTAAAGAGAGGATTCAATTAGTCATATTAAATAAGATGAGCGGGGCGGTCAATAGCCTTGAAGATCAGGAATTGCTTGGCTCCCAGCCAACCGACCGGCAGACGCGCCATGCCCCAACCGTGAAAAGCCAGATCTTAAAATTTTTTCCACCATCTCTCAAACTCTTTATTGGGATATTAAAAGATATTTTGTGGCTGAAAAAAATCTTTAAAAAGGAGCAGGTTCACCTCATACATTTCAACGACACCGGCTGCGAGCCGCCGGTGATTGCCGCCCGTTTGGCAGGAATTAAGCACATCATCGGGACTTATCATGTGGTCCCATCGTACGACAAAGCAAAGATGGACTGGGTCAGACGCCTTATCGAATGGTTGAGCACACGTTGTCTGGATCAAGCCATTTCAGTTTCACAAGCAACAAAAAAGGAATGGATGGCGCGGGTCGGTATTCGCGGAGAAAATATCCGCGTTATCTATAATGGGATTGACTTAAATAAATTACGTGAACCAGCGGTTGCGCGCAAAGAGAATCTGCGTCACGAATTGGGAATCACTCCTCAAGATAATATCGTTATTGTTCCGGCGCGTCTGCATCCGATGAAAGGCCACAGGTATCTTTTGGAAGCCGTCCCGGAAATTTTAAAACAGATCCCGGATATTAAATTTTTACTGGTTGGCGATGGCGACTTGAGAAGTGAATTGCAAAATTTAGCTAACACATTAAAAATCTCTCCCCATATATTGTTTCTTGGATTTCGAAAAGACATCTACGATTTGATGTATTTGTCGGACATGGCGGTTCTACCATCGGTTTCTTTAGAAGCCTTACCGTTTGTTTTGATTGAAGCGATGGCCTGCGGCAAACCGACCGTCGCGACGAATTTTAGCGGAATTCCTGAGGTTGTCGAAAATGGTCTTACCGGTGTCCTGGTTGCTCGACACGACTCTCAGGCCTTAGCCAAGGCAATTGTTAAACTACTCCTCGACAAAAAGAAAGCCAAACAAATGGGGCAAAGAGGACGTCAACGGGCGGAGCAAATTTTTACGCAAGAACAGATGTTTAAAAAAACATTCCAAGTCTATGAGCAGTGTTTCAGTAGAAGCAGTCAAAATGAATAAGATCAAAATCGGATATTATACTTCCGCTGAAGACTGCGGCGGGGCGGACGTTTACCTGCGCGACCTTATCGAGAATATCGATCGGGAAAAGTATACTGTTGTCCTTTTTTGCCGCCACAATTATCCAGCTTTGGAAAAAATCTTCACCCAACCATTTCTTTTTATCCTTGAGCCGATTGATCAACCCCAAATGCCACCGGCTACAACGCAGAATCAAGCGTCTCCAACTGAGATTTCTCCGGAAAACTCATTTCGAACTTTATTGCAAACTATTTGGAGAAAACTACCATTTAATTATCTTAAACTTTTTGTCGGTGTTTTAAAGGAGACACTTTTTTTGATGAATCTTTTTAAAAAACATAAAATTGAGATCCTGCATTGCAATGACGCCGGCAGTGAGGCCGCGGCCTTTGCCGCCCGGATCCTTAAAATCCCAGTGGTCATTATGACCTATCATTGGCTGGCCACTCATGAAGGGGATTGGCTGCGCCGAAAAATAGAAAATTTAAGCATGCGCTGTCTGGATATGTTTATCGCGGTTTCGGAATCCACTAAAAAGGCCTGGATTGAGCGGACTGGAATCAAACCTGACCATGTCCGCGTTATCTATAACGGAATTGACATCAAAAAATTTTCCGTTACTTCTCCATTAGACAGTTCACTTTTTAAAAGTAAATTAGAATTTAAAGATTCCGACATCATTATCGGTCTCACCGCGCGTTTGACTCCGGTTAAAGGACATCAGTATTTAATCGAAGCTGCCCCGCAAATCATCAAAGAGGTTCCTAACGCTCATTTTGTCTTTACCGGAGACGGTGTTGCCCGGGAAGAATTAAAAGAGATGGCCAAAAGACTTGGTGTTGACGAACATATAAAATTTCTTGGATTCAGAAAAAATGTCGCAGAAATCACCGCTGTTTATGATATCGCGGTTTTACCTTCGGTGGCCTTAGAGTCATTCGGTTTAGTCTTAGCCGAAGCCATGGCCTTAGGCAAACCCGTTGTCGCCACAAATTTTAGCGGTATTCCCGAAGTGGTTACGGATGGCGTTCATGGATTTCTTGTGCCTCGATATGATGCCAAGGCGTTGGCGGAAGCTATCCTCCGACTGTTAACAAATAAAGAATTAACCAACCAAATGGGGCAAGCGGCGCAAAAAAGGGTCCATGAACATTTTACCTTGGAAAGGATGTTGCGCCAAACTTTTCAACTGTACGAGGAATTATGTGATGAACAGAAAAATTAGGATTGGATTCCTTTCCACAAACATCGCCATCGGTGGCAGCGGGGTTTATCATCGTAATATTTTAAATAATCTTGACCCTACAATTTATGAGGTATTCTTTTTTTGTAATCGAAAATACCCGCTAAAAAAAGTTTTCGGCGAGAACATCGGATTTAATGTCATTTATCTCGGTAATGAATTATTTCAAAATATGCCGCGAAAACAAGAAAACAGTGAAAAGCAAACCAAGGCGCATACCATGGGAAGAAAGCTTTGGAAAAAATTTATCCCGAGATCAATCAAAATGCTTATCGGCTTTGCTCGTGATACGCTCCAGCTAAAAAATGTTTTAAAACCCTATCGATTGGACATATTTCAATCAAATGAAATTTACCCCTACTGTGAAGCAACGACCTTATCCGCAAGACTATCCAAGATTCCGATTTGCATTGGACGATTCTGTGTTTTACCCCAACCAAAACCATGGGTCTATCGTCTACGAGATTTATTCGTATTTAAAACCATTGGCACCGCAATCTTTAACACAATAAAATCGAGTGAAGAGTGGACAAAGCGTTTCTTTTTACCTGACCATAAAATAAAAATAGTATCTAATGGATTAAATTTATCTCAGTTTACCCCTTTCACAAAATCACAAAAGGAACGGTTAAAAATTAATTATGACCTTCCGAATAATAAATTTATTATTGGAATGACTGCCCGGTTTGAACCTGTCAAGGGACACAAAACCTTGATCGAGGCCGCAGTAAAAATTATCAAAGTAATCCCAAATGTTTTATTTGTATTTGTCGGGGAGGGTGGTTACGCGGATGAACTTCATGTCTTGATCGTAAAATATAACCTTCTAAGTTATTTTAGATTTATGGGTTATCAGTCAAACATTCCAGAGCTTACCAACATGTATGATATCGCTGTTCTACCGGCAATTTGGGAGGAGGCCTTCGGCTGGGTATTAATCGAAGCCATGGCCTGCGGTAAACCGGTAGTGGCCACGAATGTAGGTGGTATTCCCGAAGTGGTTGAACATGGAGTGACCGGCACTCTCGTTGAGAGAGAGAATCCTTCGGCTTTAGCTGAGGCGATCATCGACCTACTTCAGAACACCGATAAAGCGCAAAGAATGGGTCAGGCAGGGCGACAGCGGGTTGAACGCTTATTCACCCAGGAAAAGATGATTATGGAAACCCTTCGGCTTTATGAACAACTTCTTAATAAAAATCGCTATCGGTTCAAAGTTGTCGTTACCTCCGCCAAACTTGAACATATTACCCGCGGGGTCGAAACCTGGGCGCGCGATACGGCGCATACCCTCTATGAAAAAGGAATTAATGTGACCCTCTATAAGGGAAGCGGGCCTAAACGCTATCCTTATGAAAAGGCCCTGCCATCGATTATCGAAGGGACTGTGCTTTCTCAAAGACTTTGTAAAATCCTTCCAAAATTTCTTTGGCATATCGGATTTGGGTTTGCGGAGCAAATTGAAGAGACAACCTTTTCCTGGAGTCTTATCAAAGAAACATTACAAAAAAAATATGATATCATTCATACCCAGGATGCCCATGTAGCCGAGGCCTTGCAGTTTGCTAATCGTATCGGATTGATTCGCTCCAAAATCATCTTGGGCCATGGAACCGAAGAGCCGTTTTCATTTCTGAAGAAATTGGATTATGTTCAACACTTAGCCCCTTATCATCAGTGGGAGGCCGAACAAAATTTAGGTCCGCATAAAGGCTGGTTTGCCATCCCAAATTTTGTTAATACGGAACGTTTTAAACCCGGGAGAAATCCTCAATTAAGGCGGGACCTTGGTATTCCGGAAGATGCCTTTGTCATTCTGTCCGTGGCTGCCATTAAACCCACGCATAAACGGGTCGATTACCTTATTAAGGAAACAGCTCAACTCATTGCTCAAGGACAACAAAACGTTTATTTAATTGTTGCCGGAGGAAAGACGTCCAAGACCGATGAAATCATAGTGTTGGGGAAAAAGTTGCTCGGTGATCGTGTCCGATTTTTGGTTAATCAAACGGCCGATAAGATGCCCGGGATACATAACTTGGCTGACGTTTTCGTCTTGTGTTCCCTAAAGGAAATGATGCCCATTGCGCTATTAGAGGCATTATCCAGTGGTCTGCCCTGTTTGGGGAATAAATATCCGGTGATTGAGTGGATGATCGGCAAAGGCGGCGAATGTCTTGACATGGCCCAGCCAGGCAAATTAGTCGAAATAGTCCCCAAATATCTCGACTCATCCTATCATCAGGAGCGTTCCCAGCTGGCTCGAGCTCACGCGGTCAATAGTTTTTCAAAAGAGGTGGTCATCAACCAAATAATTGAAATGTATACAAAGGTATTGCAATGATGGATTTATCCATTTGCATTGTCAACTGGAATACAAAAGTGCTGTTGCAGGATTGTCTGACGTCGATTTATCAGCACATAAAAAATTTATCGTTTGAAATTTTTGTCGTTGACAATAACTCCTCGGATGATAGTGTTGCGATGGTGCGCGCGCAATTTCCCAGAGTTAAACTTATTCAGAACACGGATAATGTTGGCTATGCTCAGGGAAACAATCACGCAATAAAGTTGTCCAAAGGAAATTATATTTTGCTACTTAATACCGACACCTTACTTTTGGATGCGGCAATTGAAGAGATGAAAAAGTTTATGGATGAGAATAAAGATGTGGCCATCTGCGGCTGCCGTCATATCCATTCGGACGGATCGGCGCATGCGTCCCATGGGAGATTCCTGACATTAGGTCAAATGTTTATTCGGCTTTTCTATCCAAAGAGCTTACGAGAGAAAATCCTTTTCTGTCCTCAGGATCTCACAACTCCGCACCCCATAGAAACCGATTCGATTTCCGGAGCTGGTTTGATGGTTCGCAGAGAAGCCTTCAATCAAGTGGGGATGATGGATGATCAATTCTTTTTTTATTATGAGGAAACCGATTGGTGCTACCGGATGAAAAAATCCGGCTGGCGGGTCTGCTGGCTGCCGTGGCTCCAAATGATTCATTACGGCGGCGCGTCGGCGAATAAAGAGCCGTCGCGATTTGACGCCGAACTATATAAAAGCGAATACCGTTTTTTTCGAAAGCATTACGGAGTACTATCCGCGATGATCCTAAAAATCTTCAATTCTATTCATTTATTAATCAAAATTGGAAAATCAATCTTCGCTGTATTATATCGAATCAATAATAAACCCAAACTGGAATATCATATGCGAGTCCTCAAAAATAACTGGCGGAGTTTAATGGCATAATGGAAATCTTGAAACTATCTCATCTTAATCGATTCATCCGGGTTTTTTGCAGAGTAAACCCCTGGGAAGCAATCAGGGATTTGATAAACCGCATCGTGCATAAACTCGTGACCAAGAGTCGATTTTATGTGTATTTGGACCAATTCTCTTATCCCATTTGTTTACGTTTCGACACCAGCGATTTGGCAATTCTCCGACAAGTTTTTATGCGGCAGGAATACGGGATCTGTGACGCGATAAAAGATCCCAAAATCATTATCGACTGTGGTGCTAATGTGGGATTTGCTTCACTTTATTTTTTAAATCAGTTTCCTAATGCGCGGCTTATCTCCCTTGAGCCAGAAAATGAAAATTTCCAAATCTGTCAAATGAATCTTCGTTATTACAAAAAGCGTGTGGCCCTCCTTAAGCAAGCGATATGGTCACATCCGCAAGAATTGATTGTCGACCGGGAATCCTATGGATTCGGGACAGAGGCTTCCTTCCAAGTCTTTCCGTGTTCGAAGGGCCAAGACTCCGAGGTGATGGGGATTGATATCCCCGGGCTGATGTCGAAATATCATTTAGATACCATTGATCTTTTAAAAGTCGACATTGAACGTGCCGAAATTGAAATCTTTGGTAAAAACTCCGCAGCCTGGCTGTCGAAAGTTAAAAATATCGTCATCGAACTTCATGACCAAGAGTGTGAACAGGTCTTCTTTAATGCGCTTAGAAACTATCAATATGAAATAAGAAAAGGCGGCGAATTGACGTTTTGCAGCAATATTTCGCCGAAATAAGGACATGATGCCCATCCCTTTAGTCAGCGTCATCATCCCTAGTTATAACCGGGCACATTATATTAAAGAAACCATCGACAGCATTCTGGCGCAGACGTATAAAAATTTTGAGATTATCGTCATTGATGATGGTTCTTCCGACAATACGCGCGAGGTACTGGAAGCCTATAAGGACCGAATCTCCTATTTTTATCAGGAAAACCAAGGGGTGGCCAGCACTCGTAACCGTGGGGTTGAAGAGGCGAGAGGAGAATACGTGTCCTTTTTGGATTGCGATGATATCTGGTTTCCGGAAAAATTGGAGAAACAAATTGAATACGTCAACGAACACCCCCATGTCGCCTTGGTTTGCGCCGAGGTACATATCATTAATAGTGATGGAAAATTCGTGAAGCATGTCAAACGTGATGAAAGTCTACCGTTGACTTTTGAAAATCTTTTTGAACAAAGCCTGGTTCATGTGCCAACGACTATAGTTAAAAGACAGGTAATTCTTGCTTTAGGTGGATTTGACCCTACTGTTGCGATTTCGGACGATTATGACCTGTGGCTTCGGTTGATCAAACGTTACTCGTGTCATTATATGCCGATACCGCTGGCCAAATACCGTATTCATTCGGGGAATCTCATGAAACAATTCGATAAACGGCTGAGGAATAATTTAATCATATTTCGTAAAAAGGAAATCACGGAAGGCATGAGCTGGCTCAAAAAGCAAATCCGTATTGCCAAAGTCTATTACCAATACGCGCTCGAAAATAGCACGGCCGGCCGATATCTCAAGGCGGCGCAATGCTATGCCCTGGCGGTTTTGACGTATCCTTTGATAGGGATGTATTATTGGCCGATCGAAGTGAAAAAATTCCGGTTTTCACTACCGTATCGGATAATTAAGGTATACGCGATGGGAATGGTTTGTTTAATAAAATCGATGTGGATAAAATGAATTCTCTAGTTAGTATAATCATTCCAAGTTACAACTGCGAACGCTATGTCTCCGAGGCTATAGAATCGGCTTTAGCACAGACATATAAAAATATCGAGATCATCGTGGTGGATGATGGTTCGACGGACAATACGGAATCGGCGGTTAAGCCATACGTAAATCGGGTGCAATATATTAAAAAATCTAATGGCGGTCCAGCGAGCGCGCGTAATATTGGCATCAAACACGCCAAAGGCGAATTTCTGGCTTTTTTGGATGCCGATGATTGTTGGCGCCCCGAAAAAATCGAAAAACAAATGAGCGCCATGAAGCGTTATCCAAAGGTGGGAATGGTTGCCTGTCATCAATATGTAACTAATTCTGAAATGCAGATTATTGGAGAAGTAAAGTATCCCAATTATTCAAAGCGATCCATATTTATAAAACAGATGATCGTCCGTAATGGTGCCGGTGGAGGATCCGGTTGCCTCATAAGGGGCAGCAGTATCAAAAAGGTAGGCTTATTTGATGAAAATCTTCGGGGGACAGAGGATTGGGACATGTGGCTGCGCATTGTGATGGAGTATGATATATACTTTGTGGATGAATTTTTAGTTAAAGCCCGACTTTTGAATAACAGCGTCAGCTCGCCGGCTAACACGGCCAAGATGCTTCACAATGAGTTGAAACTACTCGACAAAATATTTGGCAACCGTGATTACCATTTTACAGCCTGGCAAAGTCGCAAAAGTTACGGTTACCGTCATTTTGTCGCCGCCAAAGGATTTAAAGTTTCCGGGGATTTGAAGGCAGCGCGGCAACATATTTTAAAATCATTTTCCTTGTTTCCGTGGCATTTTTGTAAATTGGAAGCATTAAAGGTGTTGGTAGTTACCCTAAGACAACCTACGCGGTTGGATGGTGAAAAATTCGTGTAAACCGCGTAGGTTGTCACAGAATTCTGTGTCCTTACAAAATATCAATTATGCACATCGAAACCATCACGCAGACGGAACAGTTTAAAAATCTCAAAGACCAGTGGAATTCACTTCTCAATGAAAGCCCGGCCAATTCGGTCTATCTGACTTGGGAATGGCTGTTTACCTGGTGGGAAGTTTACGGCGATTCCAAACGGACATTGAATATTATCAGTCTGAAAGATGATAATGGACGCCTGATTGCCATCGCGCCTTTAATTGTGACCGTCAAGCAATTCGGCCCCTTGCTGAAGCGACGGGTTCTCGAATTCCTTGGGAGTGGCGAACATGAAAAAGATGAGGTCTGTTCGAATTATCTGGATTTCATTGTGGCTAACGATGCCGATAATGTTTATCCCAAACTTAAAGAGGAACTTTTAAAAGGAATCAACGATGGCCGCTGGGATGAATTTTTTTTGACTTCGGTACCGGTAGAATCAAAGTCAAACGTCAATCTTCACATTACTTCCTCATCGCAGCTTAACGCCTCGGATCAGAATAATACAACCACCCCTTGTGCAATCATTGCCTTGCCGGAAACATGGGAGCTTTATTTATCAACTTTAAATAAACATTGGCGGCATCAGATCAAAAAGGGAAGGGCGGAGTTGATTGCCAAAGGAAATGTGGAATGCCTGGATATCACGGATCCCAATGAGATACAAAAAGCATTTGATGATCTTATCCATCTCCACCAGAACAGATGGGTCGAGGCAGGGCAGCCAGGAGCTTTTTCGAGCACAAAATTTAATAATTTTCACAAAAAAACTCTGGAACGATTTTCGATTAACCACTGGGTCGGGATTCATTTGCTTAAACTAAATGGACATGTTTTGGCCGCCACTCATCGATTTAAGTATCAGCAAACTGTTTATTCTTATCAAACTGGCTATGATACGACCATCCCTACTAAAGTCGGTTTCGGCCTTTTAGAACGTAGTTTCGACATCGAGGAATCGATTCGCCAAGGCTATCGTTTCTACGACTTTTATAAAGCCAAGGCCGGAAGCTATAAATGGCATTTCGCGAAGGACAAACGCGAGGTCAGGGATATACGCATTACAAAGAAGGACGCGATTTATCATTTCGAAAGAGGAAAAAATACTTTAAGAGGACTTAAGCGAACGATACAAATGATTTTTAAAAAAGATTCATCCCCACTCAAAGTTTAATATGTCCTGGAAATCTCAACTTATCATACCCGTTCTCTCAAAACTCGCGTCAACCGCGATTAAGTTTCCCAAAAAAGAAACGTTTCTCACCATCTTGGCCTATCATCGCATCATGGAACAGCCCGAGAATTATCCTCTAGATGAGGGAGTCATTAGCACTGACCCCAAAACTTTTGAAAAAGAAATGGAATTTTGCGGAAAACATTTTAACTGTATCACCTTTCAATATCTCAGAATGTTCGTAGCTGGTCGGGTGACTTTCCTTAAAAATCCATTGATTGTGACTTTTGATGACGGTTATCGGGACAATTATACCAACGCCTTTCCGATTTTACGAAAATACGGACTGACAGCGACAATTTTTTTAACAGTTGAGCATATTAATTCCGGTGAATTATTCTGGTGGGACATTGCGGCATTCGCCATGAAACAAAGAGAATCCTCTGATACTGATCTGCGCCATTTCTTTAAAACATTAAAGAGCCTGCCGAACACGGAGCGGTTAAAACAAATCCATGAACTCAAAGAAAAGTTTAAATTACCTTTAAGCCGGATCGCGCGACAAACATTAACCTGGGATGAGATCCGCGAGATGAGCCAAAACTATATTGAATTTGGTTCGCATACCATGTCTCATCCGGTATTATCAAAGGTTAGCGATGAACGGCAGCTGGAGTATGAACTGCGGGAATCCAAACGCATCATCGAAGAACGTCTCGGCAAAAAAGTCTCGACGATTTCTTATCCAGTTGGCGGGCCAGACGCCTTTACTCAACATATTCAATCAGCCATTGAAGCGGCCGGGTATGATTTTGCCATTTCCTACATTCATGGTCAAAATAAAATAAATCCGTCCCTGAACCTTTACAATCTCAAACGTCTGGACGCGGATAAAATCGATCTGGATAAATTTAAATCAAAATTGGCTTTCCCGAATCTGTTTGGCACCGCATAATAGTAGCCATGTATCCCACATTTTTTAAACACATCCTGAACCCTCTTTTTGAAAAAGTCATTAAGCGCCGCAAGATGCTTGATTATCGGGACTTCCTTGAGCAGAGTCAGTGGTGGACGCGGGATAAACTTTTAGATTTTCAGTGGCAGGAATTAAAAAAATTACTCGCCCATGCCGACACCCAGGTCCCGTACTGGAAAAATATCTTTGCTGAATTAAAGATGACGCCCGAGAATATCCGTTCCTACGAGGATTTTTTAAAACTCCCCATCATCACCAAAGATGATATCCGGGCTAACCATCCCCAGATGATTGCCAAAAATTTTCTTGGAAAAACCTGGCGAAAGGCAACCGGAGGTTCGACCGGGGCCCCATTGCAGCTGGATTATACGCCCGAAAGTTTCGACTGGAGAGTGGCCATTTCCAAGCGTGGTTACGGCTGGACCGGCTGCGAAGATGGTATGCGCCAGGCGTGGATCTGGGGTGTGGACATTGGCGACCCAACGCTATTTAAGCGTTTTAAAGTCAGTCTGCACCGCTGGATATTCAACATGCGCTATTACAACAGTTTTAAATTTGACGACCGGCAGATGCGAATCTGTCTAAACTCAATCAATCAATTCAAGCCGGAGATCATTGTCGGGTATACGAATCCGCTGTATAACTTTGCCTATTTTGTTGATCAGCATGACGGGATTCGATTCCAGCCCAAATCAGTGATCGCCGCTTCAGAAAAATTCCATGAGTATCACCGGGAAAAACTAAGCCAGGTCTTTGGCTGTCCGGTCTTTAATACTTATGGCTGCCGTGAATTTATGCTGATCGCCGCGGAATGTTCCGAGCAGAAAGGACTTCACCTCAGTGTCGAAAATCTTTATATCGAAATTATCAGGGAAGACGGCGTCTCGGCCAGGCCAGGGGAAATGGGTTATGTGGTGATCACCGATTTACATAATTTCGGCATGCCATTTGTCCGATATAAAATCGGCGATATGGCCATCGCCTCGGACCGTACCTGTGCCTGCGGACGGGGATTACCGCTGATCGAGGATGTGGTGGGCCGTTCCATGGACATGATCCGCACACTCGATGGCAAAGTCATCCCCGGAATTTATTTCCCGCATTTGATGAAGGAATTTAAGGGGGTCAAACAGTTTCAAGTCATTCAGGATGCCCTGGACAAATTAATGATAAAGATCGTCCGTACCCCGGATCTTAAAGAATCGGATTTTGAGACAATGAAAAAGGAAATATTCAAGATCATGGGAACAAAAATTCAAATCGACTTTCAATTTGTCGCAGATATCCCTTTAACCCAAACCGGTAAATACCGGGTGACCGTTTCAAATTTAAAATAAAAGACGATGTTTCTCATTGCTATTACAAAAAACAAATTGGGAATTTTTTTCCCAGGGATTGTGCTCAACGAAATTATTTCGGGTTCGGCAATCATAACCGTTATTACGGATAATTCTACTTCGAAATTCATTCCGGAATCGGGTGGGTTTTCTGTCGTGGAAGCACCTTTACTCAACCGGCAAAACGACCGGTTCGATCTCTTTTCGAAATCAACTTTTCGGACCAATACGCTGACAATCTTTAAATCAACTCATTGCCCCCGGACCATCTATTTTCACCACAATGCCAACAATGAATTCTTTTGTGCGACGCATATTGGGCTGTTACGTAAAGCCGGAATTAAGATCGACGAGAACCAGGATATGCTGCCGGAATTTTTCACCTACCGTTATATCATGCCTCCGAACACTCTTTTTAAAAGAATTAAACAGTTGTCCAACGGCAGCCGCCTGCGCGTGGAATGCCCCCATGGGCAATGCCATCTCCAAAGGCTGGAAGAATATCAACCCCCAGCCCCGGAGAAAAAAGTCGATTCTTTTGATGCGGAAATCGGGCAGCTCGTTAGATATCTCTCCCAATCCCTCAAGGGGTTCCATAATTATCAAGATAGTGTCGGTGCAATTTTAAGCGGAGGGATTGATTCCTCAATAACATTTCAAGCCTGTAAAAAATATTTGGGAGTTCAGCATTCCTATTCGACCGAATATCCATTTGAAGATCCGCAACTGAATACCGAACGACAGTACGCCTTGTCCGCGGCTAAAGCATTAGGCACCGAGCATCATCTTTTCGAATCAACGGTCCATGACTATCTGTACGGACTTTTGGATTGTATCACCTTGACTGAAGAACCGGTTCATCATCTTCAATCTGTTCCCATATATTTGCTTTTTAAAAACGGTATCCCGGCCGAACGATCTATTATTGTCCAGGGTTTAGGCGCCGGAGGGATCGTAGGTAATTTTCGAAATTTTCTTTACTGGCGCGAAAAAAGTGCCGCCCAAATTTTCCAATTTAAACCCACGCGAGACCTGTTATCGTTTCTTTCCCGCGTGACTGGTAAGGCGAAGCATTTCACCAATTGCATGAATAAAGTTCACCTGGAATATCCTCTGTCCAATCCCCGAAATCTCATCTGGGATTGGCATGCCTACGGCAATAAACAATGGGTCTGCAAAGAATTTGGAGTTATGCAAGAAGACATCATCAAACACCGTTATGAAATTTATAAGACGAGAAAAACGACGATCTATGATTTGTGGTCTTTGTATTCTCTGTTAGGTGATGAAGCTATCACCCTGGGCCTTTGGGGAAAGATCGCAGAGGCTAACCAGAAAATTTTATTTTCACCGTGGTACGAACAAACTTTTTTAGATTACGCGTTTTCCTTGCCCTGGTCGTTTAAACTTTCCAAACCAGAAAATAAAATCCGAAAAGGCATGGGAAGATACCTGGGGATACCGGAATTTATTTTAAATCGCCGAAAAAGTGGTTTTGGTCTTCTGCAAAAGGGATGGGCGCAAAAAGATGGGGCTCTAGAGCCTTTGGTTCCCTTGGCTGGCCGGGTTTGGCCAATTTCTCAAATTCGCGAAGTTCAGGATTCGAATCCGCAAAATCAGATGATATTTTGGAACATGATCAATTATGCTCTTTGGAAAAGATTGATCATTGATCAGGAACCTATCGAGAATTTGAAGTCGGAATTGAATACGGCCATTAAAAATCAGCATGGATAAAATACGCGTCATACATATCGTTCTTGGTCTGGAGGTAGGTGGCCTGGAAAAATTAGTCGTCGATTTGGCTTCGGCGATAAACAAATTGACGACTATTGAGTCCATTATTTGTTGTATCACCGGAAAGGATACGCAATTCCAAAGGATGGCCGAGGCGAAGGGTGTCCGGGTAATTAATCTGGATTCTAAAATGGGATTGCAAAAAGTCTTTTCTTTGCTGTCGCTCATCCAGTTAGTCCGGCGAGAAAAAATTGACATCCTCCATTCCCATAATGCCACCGCCCATTTTTATGGGGCCGTGGTTTCATCTTTTACCAGAAAACCCCTGATCCACACCAAACATGGTAATCTTCTGCCATTCCCAAGAAATCAAGGTTGGTCTTCGCATCATTGGGCTGCTTCGTCAACCAAGAAAATAATTGCCGTCTCAGATATCGTTCGGGAATCAATTATTAACGCTTACCGCGTCCCGGCCGAAAAAGTTATGACAATTTTTAACGGCATTGATATTGCTCCGTATCATTCCAAACCACGATTATCGACCTTGGATTCCAAGTATTTTTCTGTCGGTTGTATTGGGCGGCTATCAAAAGAAAAGGATCATTCTACACTTTTAAAAGCGTTCAAAAAAGTTTTAGAAATTATTCCCACGGTTCAGTTAAAAATTGTCGGTGACGGGATGTTAAAGGAGGCGCTCATAAAGGAAACAAAAGACCTTGGAATCGAAGGGAACGTTGCTTTTTGGGGAATGCGCACGGACATCCCTGATTTATTAAAAGAATTTGATGTGTTTGTGCAACCTTCTTTAACCGAAGGGATTTCCTTGACCATTCTCGAGGCCATGGCTGCCGGTCTTCCGGTTGTCGCCACGAATGTCGGAGGGAATCCGGAAGTCGTTCTCGAAGGTCAAACCGGTTTTCTTGTCCCCTCCCAAAACCCTAAGGCCATGGCCGAGGCTATTTTGAAATTTCATGCCGACAAAAATTTGGCCGGAAGGTTTGGTGAGGCCGGTCGTAAACGGGTCGAAGAAAAATTTGATTTAAATAAAATGGTGTCTGCGTACGGCCGTGTTTACAATTCTTTAACCAACCCGACCGACGCGGTCGGGGACGGTCAGACGGCGACATTGAAACCTAAAATTCTCGTCTTCACCAATGTTTTTCCCAGAGACTTTGAACCGCATAAGGGGCCGAATATTTTGGAACAACTCAAGCGGCTCAAAGAAGATTTTGATATTCGCATCATCTCGGCCCACCCGAAATCCAATGCCCGCATCCCCGCCAAAACTATCTCCCACGGTTTTGAAATATTTCAGCCTGGTTATTTTACGCTGCCAAAAATCGGCGTTTTAACGGCCGGTTATGATTATTATTTGACCACGCGGCCGCTTGTTCGGAAGCTTCGAAAGCATTTCCCATTTGATGTGATCATCTCGTACTGGACTTATCCCGATGGTTTTGCCGCCGGGATTTTCGCCAAAGATTACGATGTGCCGCTGATCATCCGGCCGCGCGGTTCGGACATTAATGTCTATCTACAAAATCCGTTTTTAAAAGGCCTCATTAAAAAGGCACTTCTCCAGGCGGACCGCATTATTCCAGTGACCAAGGATTTAAAAGAAAAGATACACGCGCTGGGAATTCCTGAAGACAAACTTTCCGTTTTGGCCAACGGCATTGATACCGATAATTTTTACCCGCGGGATAAGCAGGAATGCCGACAAAAACTTAATATCCCATTAGATCAAATGGTTGTTTTGTTTGTTGGAAATCTAATAGAAATAAAAGGCATCGAATATCTGCTCGCGGCCATTAATAAACTTGACACACCCGATAACAATAAATTATCATTTTATATTCTTGGCTCGGGGAAATTAGTAGGTATAATCAAACAGACCTCCCTGGAACTTAAGAATATCCGTCTACAGCTGATGGGAGAGGTGGGACGGGAAGATTTACCAATCTGGATGAACGCGGCGGATTTGTTTTGTCTGTCGAGTTTAAACGAAGGTTGTCCAAATGTTTTGCTGGAATCGCTGGCCTGCGGCGTCGCGGTTGTGGCCACCAATGTCGGTGGGATTCCGGAGATCATTAACAATGAACGTTTGGGAATTTTGGTTCCGGCCCAAAATGCCGACCGTCTGGCCCAGGCCATTGTCAAAGGATTAAATCAAAGCTGGAACAAAGATGATTTACTGGCCCGCGTAGCTGGACAAACCTGGGACAGAGTAGTGGAACAATTAAAGATGAACCTTAAATGATTAAATTACCGCCCCAAAAAATTGCAAAGGCATTTTGCGTAACCAGGCGCATCGGTTTAAAATTGATGCCGTTATCCGCAAATTAGCCAACCGCCGCCAGCATGGAGGGATGCGCTGGAATGAACGCCCCATGGAAGAAAACATTGAGCATATCATGACTATTTTTCTTCAAATGCAAAAACATATTGAAGCAGTTCAAGGAAAAGTCGGTATCGAAATCGGTCCCGGAGATAATGTGGGCGTCGCGTATTGTTTTTTAAAACTAGGATGTAAAAAAATATACGCCATCGAACAATTTCCGTCCATCATTGTGAATAAACGACTTCTGAACACTTTTGAGCACATCGATGAACGATTCAAATCGGCAGGAATGCCTTCGTACTGCTTGGCCTCGGATATTATTCAAGAAGAGGTGGGTCATTACTCATTTCAGCCGGACCGGTTAATTGTCACACAAACTATTTTTGAAGATGCTTCAATCGAACCGGTTGACTTTATTTATTCGAATGATGTCCTGGAACATATTGCTAATCCTCGAAAAGTTTTTCAAAAGGCCTATCAAATCCTAAAAACCGATGGCATTTTTGTCAACAGCATTGACCTCGCTGGTCATAATGTTTTTTCAAATCCCCTGCGGCCTTTGGATTTTCTCACCTGTCCGGATTGGCTTTGGGAATTGATGTTCTCCCATATTGTGACGACCAATCGCCTCCGACTATCTGATTTTGTGCAAGCCGCCAAAGCAGCGGGTTTTCAGATTAAACGAGAGAACGTGCTTCTGCAAACAAACGCAGAGTATCTTAATACTATCCGTCCGCATTTTTTACCGCGCTATCGTCAACTTCCAGATGCTGATCTGACCACGGTGCAATGTCTTCTGGCAGCTCAAAAAAATGAGATAAAGGATGAATAATAAATCCATTCTCGTGACCGGTGCCGGAGGATTTGTCGGTAGACATTTGATCAAATCGTTGATCGAACGCGGTTATCAGGTTTTTGCCTTGGTTCGTCAGAACACCGACACATCCACTCTAAAAGAAGTGGGAGTTTCAATGATCTTTGGTGATCTGCGCGTTGAAGGCGCGGTTCAGTTACCGGATGGCATTGAAACTATTGTCCATTTAGCTTCAACGATGAAAGGGCCTTGGGAAGAATATTTAGAAAGCACTGTCCGCGGAACGGAACGGTTATTGCAGGCCGCCGCGCACAAGAATGTCAAAAGATTTATTTATATGAGTTCCATTTCGGTTTACGAGACGCTTTCAGTAAAATCGGCGACGATTACGGAAGATTCACCTCTGATTAAAAAAGACCTTTCGTTATACGAGCGTTCGAAGATTGAAGCTGAGAAGGTCGTTGAGGAATTTATCAAAAAGGGGATGAATTGTTTGATCTTGCGGTCTGGGGTTATTTATGGCCCTGGAGGGACATTGTTTCCATCGCGGCTTGGACTTTCTTTGGGAGCTAAACGATTTTGGCTTATCGGCAGCGGCAAAAACCGCATTCCATTGGTTTATATTGAGAATTTGGTGGAGGCGATTTTGAAATCAATTCAGATTGATATGTCCATCATTGCGAGTCCCGAAGGGGCGAAGCAATCTTTAGTAGAGATTGCTTCGTCGCCGAATGAAAAATTAGGAGCTCCTCGCAATGACGTAGTGTTTAAACATATTTTCAACATCGTTGATGACCAAAATATTTCACAGAATGATTATCTGGCCGCCATTAAGAATTCTGTCTGTCCGGATTTATCTATTGTTCGGAATTCTTATCCCGTTGCCGCTGGTGTTAGCGCTCTGCTTGGTCTTCTACTAAAACTTATCAAAAAGGCCAACCCGTTTCGAAAAATTTATCTGAATATCTGCGTTAAACAGTTAAACTATTCGAATGAAAAGGCCAAAATAATTTTCGGTTGGCGGCCGCCGGTGAGCGGGCCGGACGCGTTAAAGAAAACCATGACATGGTTTAACGAAAAGGTAAGAGTTCCCAAAGACGCGGATTTAAAATTAGCCCGTGCGACAATCGAATTAAAGAATCCGGTCCATGTCGGCATCGTTGGCTGCGGCGTGATCGCCAAAACACATCTCGATATTTTAAAAAAAATAACCAATGCCCGCATCGTCGGTTTATGCGATAGCAATCAGGACATGGCCGCCCAAATGGCCCGGGACTATGGCGGGATTAAAACCTATCGCGATTTGGAAACGATGCTGACCAATGAAAAAATTGATATCGTCCATATCTTAACCCCACCGCAATCCCATAAAGATCTAACCATTCAAGCCGCCCGGCATAAATGCCATGTGTTCGTTGAAAAACCCATGGCCGTTAACGCCGCTGAAGCCCGGACCATGGTCGAAGCCGCCCAAACAAATGATATTAAATTATGCGTCGGGCATAACCATGTCTTTGATCCTCCGATGGTCGCGGCCAGACGGTTAGTCCACCAGGGCGCCCTGGGACAAATTCTTTACGCCGAAAGCTGGTATGGTTTTAATTTAGGCGAAAATTTAGCTTCGCGTTATATGATTCCCGGTGCGGAAAAACATTGGGCGATGACCCTCCCCGGAAAACTTTATCAGAATCTGATCTCGCATCCGATTTCCGTTTTAACCGATGTCCTCGGCTATCCGGATGAAATCCACGCCATGGCCAGTTCCGCTAATTTAGTCAAGGCGATGAATACCGATGAACTGAAAGTCATGATGAAATGCAAAGAAAAGGTTGGCCTCCTGACCGTTTCTCTGGCGGTTAACCCGCGGTATCAATTCCTCAATATCTACGGCACCAACATGTGCATCTTCGTGGATTTCCTTAATAAAACCCTGACCAAACATGCCACCCTGAAAATGGTGCCCAAGCCCATCGCGCGGGCGATGTTTAATCTGTCAACAGCCAAGGTGCTGATTTTTTCTACTATAGGGAGCTTCTTTAAAGTTCTCACCCGAAAATTCACCTATTTCGACGGCATCGAAATTCTCATCAAACAATTTTATAAAAGCGTCACGGACGGGACAGAGATCCCAATTTCTGGTGAAGATGGATTACGATCCATGGAAGTAATGGATGAAATCTGGAGGCAGATTGAGAAAAAATAATAGGAACCCCAGTTTCCCAGCTACCCAGATTCCCAGGTGTCCAGATCGTCAGGTATTTTTATTTTTTCTGAGTTTCTGGTTAACGGGGTGTCTGGGACTTTGGGAGTTTGGGCAACCATATTCATTTTTCATATGAACATCCTTTATCATCACCGAACTCAAGGTACCGGCGCGGAAGGCGTGCACATTGCCTATATCATCAAAGGGTTTCGTGAATTAGGTTACATTGTGCGTGTGGTTAGTCCCGCGGATACCGAACCGCTTAAAACCGCCGGCAAAAATCCTTATCGAGAAAAAGAGGGGTTCAAATCACGTTCCTTAGATTGGTTGAGCCGCAATCTGCCGCAGTTTCTCTTTGAGCTGCTTGAACTGGGATACAATGCGGCGGCGTATTTAAAATTAAGAAAAGTCCTCAAAAATCAGCCGATTCAATTCATGTATGAACGTTACGCTTTTTTTAATTTTGCCGGGGCGTATTTAGCAGGCCGTTTTAGAATCCCGCTGGCCGTTGAGGTCAATGAAATCGCTGGACACAAACGGATCCGCCAGCAATGTTTCATCGCTTTGGCCCAGGCGATTGAAAAATATATCTTTGATCGGGCGGCCGCGATTTTTGTTGTTTCTGATTTTTTAAAAGAAGAGATCGAAAAACTGGGAGTCCCAGTTGAAAAAATATTTGTCATCCCCAACGCGGTGGATCCCAATCATTTTTCGCCGCGGGTGTTTAATAATGAGATCAAAAAGAAATTCGGAATTTCCGAAGAGACCGTGGTCTTCGGATTTACAGGCTGGTTTGTTACCTGGCACAATCTGGAATTACTGGTGGAGGTCTTTTCCCGAGTCGCGAAAACCCATCCCCAAATTTTACTTCTGCTGGTGGGGGACGGTGTCTTGAAAGAAAACCTCAAAAGTTTGGCGCGCGCGATGAATGTGGCCGACAAAATAATTTTCCCCGGGGCCATCAGCTACCAGGAAATCCCTCAGTACATCGCCTTGATGGACATCTGCGTGATTCCCGGATCCAATGAATACCGTTCACCCATCAAGCTTTTTGAATATATGGCCATGGCGAAGGCCGTCGTGGCGCCGCGTCTTAAACCCATTGAAAGCATTATCACGGATGGGGAAGACGGTCTGTTGTTTCAACCGGATAATGCGGATTCATTACGGGAAGCGTTCAATCGTCTTTTATGCGAACCGCGCCAGCGTAAATTCATCGGAATTAACGCCCGTACCAAAATCGAAGACAATCACACGTGGTTAAACAATGCGATGAGAATTGTGAGGATAATGACAAAATGATTAAACACGATCTCAAGCACAAGGCCCAATGTTTTTTAAACAAGACCAACTTTGCCTGTGTCCTGCGAATTCTTTTTACCGACGGTACTTCTGCTGTCATTTTGTATCGTTTGGCAAAATTTTTTCAACGTGTTTATCTAGGACCAATGGGATGGATTTTCTTGGAACTCAACCGGGTGCTCCATGGCTGTGTGATCGGACGTCACGCGCAATTCCAGGAAGGATTTGTTTTAATGCACCCCGTTGGCGTTGTCATTAACGGCGCGGTCAAAGGCGGGAAGAATATTGTTATTGAAAGTGGTGTTGTTATCGGCGCCGCGCACAATGGACCGAATGTGCAAGTCCCGGTTCTGGGGAATGATATTTTTATCGGTACCGGCGCCAAGATATTAGGTGCAATTAAGATCGGCAATAACGTTAAAATCGGCGCGAACGCTGTCGTCATCAAGGATATTCCGGACAATGTGACCGTGGTTGGTATTCCGGCTCGCATCATCAACCGCGGCGACTAATAAATTGTTTCCCATGAAATTTCTTTTTTTTACCAGTGTTCTGCTCATCCTCTATACCTACCTCGTCTATCCGGCACTTTTATTTTTACTGAAGCGTTTCACATCTCCGACGAAAAAGGAATTCTCGCCGTTTCTTCCTAATGTTTCGTTAATCATCTGCGCCTACAATGAAGAAGCCGTCATCGAAAAAAAGATCATCAATTCCTTGGGGCTGGATTATCCGCCGGGACAATTGGAAGTCATCATCGCATCCGATGGTTGCAGCGACCGCACCCTGGAGATCGTTCGAAAATACACGGACCAGGGCGTTACCCTTTTTGATTACCCGCAAAGACAAGGCAAGGTCAATGTCTTAAACGCCACCGTCCCCAAAGCGAACAATGAAATCATTATTTTAAGCGACGCGAACACGTATTTTAATTCAGACGCGGTCAAAAATCTTGTCCAGCACTTTGCGGATCCGCAGATCGGCTGTGTGTGCGGGGCCCTACGTTTTGTCAGCGCTGAAGGCAGCCATACCGGTGACCTGGAAGGATTTTATTGGAAATTTGAAACATTCCTTAAAAAAATCGAAGGGGGGCATGGTTCACTTTTAGGTGCCAACG
>Ga0247727_10001462_pt1 | contig 56179 bp, 58 predicted proteins | sample WisWelCaveWW1625_FD_202498 | JGI IMG/M metagenome (GOLD analysis project Ga0247727, IMG submission 202498) | Biofilm microbial communities from Wishing Well Cave, Virginia, United States - WW16-25 | ecosystem: Environmental > Aquatic > Deep subsurface > Groundwater > Cave microbial mat | place... | reverse complement strand
GAGGTCCAAAGACGCTTTGGATTCAGGAGTTTCTAAAGCAACTTTGGACTTTAAATTCGCTCTGCGCCCGCCATCGAAATGAGGCGAATTTAAAGTCCGTTGCTTTAGCGCGAGCCTAGCATGTCCTGCATTTGAATGACCGCCGGCCCGATAATCACGGCGAAAAGCACCGGAAGGAAGAACACAATCATAGGCACGGTGAGTTTCGGCGGTAGCGACGCGGCCTTTTTCTCCGCTTCCGCCAAACGCATGTCGCGGTTTTCCTTCGCCATCACGCGCAAGGCTTGCCCGACGGCCGTGCCGTATTTCTCCGCTTGAGTCAGGGCCATGGCCACCGATTTGACCCCAGGATGGTTGGTGCGGCGCGCGAGGTTTTCATAGGCTTGGCGGCGTTCGGGCAAGTAAGAGAGCTCCGCTGTGGTAAGTGCAAATTCCTCGGCAAGCTCGACCGAGATCGAGGCGATTTCCTGGCCCACCCGTTGCAGCGCCAATTCGATCGACATGCCGCTTTCGACGCAGATCAGCATCATGTCGAGACTATCGGGGAAAGCCTGCATGATCTTGGTGCGGCGACTGTCGGCGAGGTTCTTGAGATAGATGTTGGGCGCGTAGAAGCCCGCCGCGATACCACCCACGACGGCGGCAAATTTCATTTGCAGCGCCAGCTCCGCGCCCAGCACCAGGACGTAGAAAAGGGCGGCTGCGCCGAAGGCGATCGGCAGCGCGGCGCGATAGAAATAGAACATGGTCTGAGCGGCCTGGCCGCGAAGGCCGGCGCGGATGAGTTTCTCGGCCAGCGTGTCGTCAGCTAGCGCCTGCTGCAGGTTGAGCCGCTGCACCAGGCCTTTAGCGAACTGGTTGGCGTCCTTGTGCTGAAGCCCGGCGCCGCGCGCCAGGTCGGCTCGGCTGCGTTTGCGTAATTCCTCACGCCTCTTGGCCACTTCTTTCAACCGCGCGCCGAGCTTGTCTTCGGCCAACATCGGCGAGGCGATGGTGACGATCGTGGCGAAGCAGGCGCCGGCGGCGAGCACACCAGCGATGGTGAGCGGATCTGTGAGGGTATCGACGATATTCATGGCCGCGCCCTCAGAACTTGACGTTGACCATCTTGTTCATGATAAATATGCCGAGCGACATCATCACCACACAGCCCATGAGAATGAGGTTGCCGATCGGATCGATGAACAGGATCGAGATGTAGGCTGGGCGCGTAAAGTACACCATTGTCATAACGACGATTGGCAGGGCCCCGATAATCATCGCTGAGGCCTTGGCCTCCGAGGAGAGCGCCTTCACTTTTTCCTTCATCAGCCTCCGCGCGCGCAGAACCGAGGAGAGATTGCCAAGAGATTCCGAGAGGTTGCCGCCTGTCTTCTGCTGGATGACCAGCACGATGGCGAAAAAGTTCACCTCCGGCAGCGGCATGCGATCAAACATGCGTTGCAAGCTCGCGTCGAGCGGCACGCCCATGGCTTGGGAGTCGCAAAGGCTCTGGAACTCGCGCCTGAGCGGCTCCGGGCTTTCAGCCGCAATGATGCGAAGGCACTGATTGAGCGGCAAGCCGGATTTCACGCCGCGCACAATCACGTCGATGGCGTCGGCGAGTTGATTGCCGAACTTCTTCTGGCGGCCTGCGACGATCATGCCGAGCGCCCAGAGGGGGAGGCCGAAAATGCCGATAAATCCGCCCATCGCGGCTCCGATCGGCCCTTGCACGAAGAGCCCGGCAAGCGCGAGAACCGCGCCTACGACGATGGCGATGATCCAAAACACCGTCGGTGAAATCGTAAGTCCCGCTTGTTCGATCCGGCCCTTCACGGACACACGGCGCTTACGCGATTCCTTTTCGGTCAGCGTCAACGCCTTCAGGGCGTCTTGTGTTGACTGTTTTCGCTTCACGGCCGCCATTTCGACCGCCTGCTTGCGGCGATCGACCTTGGCGCCGGCAACGGCTTTCACTCGTTTCGGGGCGGCTGCTGGCTGGTTGTTGCCGGTGAGCGCGATCCCCACGCCGCCTATGGCGACGAACGCGAGCACCGCCGCGATCAAGGCGGGATCCATCAGGCGTTCTCCGCTTCGTCGAGTGCTTGAGCGAGTTCCTTCTCCAGCCCGAAATAGCGCGCGCGCTCCCAGAAACGCGGACGGCCTACGCCCGTGCCGCGGTGGCGGCCCGTGATGCGGCCGTTCTGGTCCTCGCCCTGAATCTCGTAATTGAGCAGGTCCTGGGTGACGACCGTGTCGCCTTCGAGGCCAAGTACTTCGGTGATCTGCGTGATGCGGCGCGAACCGTCGCGCAGGCGCGCGGCTTGAACCACGACATCGACCGCGGCGACGATGATTTCGCGGATCGTCTTTGGCGGCAACGAAAAGCCGCCCATCGTGATCATGGATTCGAGGCGCGAAAGAGCCTCGCGCGGGGTGTTTGCGTGCAGCGTGCCCATAGAGCCGTCGTGGCCTGTGTTCATCGCCTGCAACAGATCGAACGACTCCGAGCCGCGGACTTCGCCAACGATAATTCGGTCGGGGCGCATCCGCAGGCAGTTCTTGACCAGATCACGCATGGTGACTTGGCCGGCGCCCTCAAGGTTGGGCGGCCGCGTTTCAAGGCGCACGACATGGGGTTGCTGCAACTGTAGCTCGGCTGCGTCTTCGCAGGTGACTACCCGTTCGGTGGGGTCGATGAAGGCGGTGAGCGTGTTTAAAAGCGTTGTCTTGCCCGAACCCGTTCCGCCTGAGATCAACACGTTGCAACGGCAGGCGCCGATGATCTGCAAGATTTTCGCGCCGGCTGGCGAAATCGAACCGAACTCCACAAGATTGGAGAGCTTGAGCTTATCCTTCTTGAACTTCCGGATAGTGAGCGTGGGTCCATCGATCGCCAGCGGGGGCACGATCACGTTGACGCGGGAGCCGTCGGGCAGGCGGGCGTCGCAGATTGGCGAAGATTCGTCCACACGCCGGCCGACTTGACTGACGATGCGCTGGCAGATGTTCATCAACTGCCCGTTATCGCGGAAGCGAATGCCGGTCTTCGAGACCTTGCCGCCAACTTCGATGAACACGGCGTTGGCGCCATTGACCATGATGTCAGCGATGTCGTCCCTGGCGAGCAACGGCTCCAGGGGACCATAGCCCAAGACGTCATTGCAGATATCGTCGAGCAGAGCTTCCTGCTCGGTGATCGACATCACGACATTCTTGATCGAGATGATCTCGGCGACGATATCGCGGATTTCGTCGCGCGCGCTTTCGGGATCGAGTTGCGCCAGCTGTGTAAGATCGATGGTCTCGATCAGCGCGTTGAAGATCGTCGACTTGACCCGGTAGTACGCTTCCGAACGATACTCGGGCTGCTCGGAGGGCTCAGGCTGCGCGCGCGGGCGCGGAGCAGGCGCTGCCGGCGCTGGCCTGGGCGCAGGCGCGGGCGCAACAGGCTTGGCGCCGGCGGCGGCCGGAACGCGCGCAGCAGGCGCGTTCCGGCCGCCGGGGGCGTCGTCGTCGCGCTCGATGCTTCGCCCAGGCTTCGCTTACCGAACATCAACAGCCTTTAGCGCTTCAGGAACGGAATCTTGTCGGCCAGCGACGCCTTCTTGACTTCGACGGGCTTGCGTCCGGTCAGGGAGGCCGCCAGCCCATCTATGGTTAGCGCGGTCTTTGACAATGGCGCGACTTCGCCGATCATCTGACCGTTGTTGGCGGCCATGCCGAAGAGTGCGGGATCGAACGGGAAAGCCGCGATCGGCTCGGCGCCCAACGCCTCGGCAAAATCCTTGAACGGAATTTCCGGCCGCTTAGGCACGCCAACCATTGAGAGCGCCACGGTTGGGGGCGAATCGTAGGGGCGCGCGGCCTTCAGCAAGTCCACAATGTTCTTGGTGTTGCGCAAGCTGGCGAGGTCCGGCCCGGCAACGATAATCACATCATCTGCGGCAAGCAGGGTGTGCTTGACCCAAGACGTCCAAACGTGGGGCAGGTCGAGAACCACGAAAGGCGCGCTGCGGCGCACGCGCTCGATCACGGTTTCGAACGCCTGTGGGTCGAGTTCAAACTCGCGCTCCAAAGTAGCCGGCGCCGTCAGCATTTGCAGGCGCTGGGTCTGCTTAGTCGTGACTCTTTCCAGAAACACGTCATCGACCCTGTCAGGCGCGAGCAGCACGTCGGCGATCGATTGCGGAGGATCTTGATTGAAATCGAGCGCGGCTGTGCCGAACGACAGGTCGAGGTCAATCAGCGTAGCGCCAGCTTCTTGGCGCTCGGCGATCGACCAGGCGAGATTGTGCGCGATCGTGGACGCGCCAATGCCTCCACGTGCGCCTAGGACGGCGATCACGCGGCCGGCGAACGGCTTGTCAGGGCTGACATAGAGGCCGCACACAGTGCGGATCAGATCGAGCGCCTGCATCGGCGGCACAATGTATTCGCTGACCCCGCGTGACATGAGTTCGCGGAAGAGGCCAATATCGTTTACCGCCCCGATGATCACCACTTTGGTGCCTTGTTCGATCACCTGCGCGAGGCGATCGAGGCAGTGCAGCATTTGCGGGCCCTGCAACAGCGAATCAATGATGAGCAGATTGGGGCTGGCCTGCGAGGCAAAGCGGATGATGGCGGCGTCAATCCCACCCGGCTCCACGGATATCTCCGCGCGCGCCATGCGCCGGTCGGATGTGACCCCGGCCAACATCTCGGCGATTTCGGGCCGGTCACAACATGCATGAATGGTGATGCGCGGCACGGGCTGCTCGGTGAAGCAGGCGCCTTCGCGCGCGCTCGGCGGAAGAGCAGGCGCCGTCGGAGCTGGCATGCTTAGTCCGAACGGATCGTCGTCGGCGCGCGACGTCTCGTCATTTGCCGCGCCACCGTCGAATGGCGGCAGCATGGGCTCAACGATGTCGCCGGCGGCGAAGTTCTCGTCCTCCTCAAGCACGAATTCTTCTTCGTCGCTGAGGCGCCAAGCTGCGTCGGGTTGGGGATGGTTCATGGTCTCAAACCCTATTGCACCGCGTTGCTGATCGTGACGCGTTCGTCCTGCGTGCGTTCGGCGTGAGTGTGTTCGCCTTCACGGTAAGCTTCAAACACCGTCGTGCGGCGATTGGAGTCGCGCGGATCTTCCGAACGCGCGCGCACGAGGTCGTGGGGATCCTCGATCATCGCCGCTAGGTTGGCTTGTGTGGCGCAGCCGAAGCTCTCCCAAGGCTGATTGTCGCTCTGATGGGAGAGGTCCTGCTCCCATAGCGGGGCGCATTCGGGCGCGTGCGCCTCGAACCGCGCGAAGCTCACAATAACGGGCGCGTCGGCTTGGCCGGACGCATCGTAGGTAGATGGCGCCATGGCGGCGTAGGCGACGCCCGCGCTCGCCAATGTGTGAAGCGCTTCTTCGGTCAGACGCGCGGCGGCGCCCGCATTCGCTCCCCCTGTCGGCGAGCTGAGCACCATCGCGCCGTGGCCGTAGCGCAGATAGCCGCTGGCGAACGCGCCCAAATCCTCGCGCGTTTTGGCAGTCAGGCTCGTGGCGCTGCTCGGCGCCGCAATTTCCAATCGCGCCGCAGTTTGTTCGACAGCGATGACATGGCGGTCCGCGGCGGTTGCCAGCGGGCCTTCGTCGGGCGCTTCGGGCGTCAGCGTCGCGCACGCGCCGAGCGTGGAGAGCCCAAGGAGAAGGAACGGCAAGCGGGAGATCATTGGCTGCCTCATTCGATGACGTGCCCGTGGGGTCCGAGCAATTGGCTAGCTTCGCCGCCATCGCCTTCCGCGCGCGCGGGCCGGTACATGGCGTTGAGACGTCCGGTGAGCAGGCTTTCGCCTTCGCCGGGATTGCGGAAGCCGTCTGCGGGAGTGCGCAATTGATCGGGGCTTGTCGGACGCACGAGATACGGCGTCACGATAATGACCAATTCGGTTTCGTTGTTGACGAAGTCGCGAGAACGGAACAGCGAACCGATCACCGGCGTGTTCATCACGCCAGGCACGCCCTCCATGGCGTGGCGCGTGCGCTCCTGAATGAGCCCTGCGAGCACCATCGAACCGCCTGAGGGTATTTCCAGCGTGGTCTCGGCGCGGCGGACCTGCAAGGCTGGGATGTTGATCCCGCGAATGACCGTAGTGGTGCCGTCTGCGTTGCGGATTGGGATATCGCCTGTCGAGATCGCGCCATCGGAAGTGAGTTCACTCACCTCAGTCGATACTTTGAGCGAAATTCGCCCGCCCGACAGGACGAGCGGCGTGAACGCAAGACCGACGCCGAAGGGCTTGAACTCGACTGTGATCTGGCCGTCGTCGGAATTCACCGGCACTGGAAATTCACCGCCAGCCAAGAAGCGCGCCGCTTCGCCGGAGATCGCGGTGAGGTTTGGCTCCGCGAGAACGCGCAACAGGCCCGCGCGCTCGAACGCTTCGATCGAGGCGTCGGTTTGCCTGTCGGTGGAGAGCGTCGCGGGACCCCATTGCTCGGGGCTGGTCGATGTCGGTGGCTGATAGCCCCCGACGCCGGCGCCGAGTGTGGATTGTTCGGTAGAAAGAGTGTTGCCGGGGTAGGTGACGCTGCTCGGGTTGAGGATCGATTCCGCAACGCCGCCGGATGCGGCAAGGCCGCCAAGCACCGTGCCATTGATGGAAAAGCCATTGCGCGTGGCGACATCGACGAAGGCGTCGCTCGGCAACAGCCGGTTGACCATTTCCTCGTAGTTCAGATTGATGCCGAGCTGGCGCACCAGCGCTCGGCTCATCTCTACGACGCGAACGCGCACGAGCACCTGCTCGCTGCCTTCGACTTGGATAAGGTTGATCACACGAGGGGTGTTGCCGCCAGGCTGCGAGGAACCGGGAGAGCTGGGCCCTCCCGCTTGCGCCTCACCTGCGCCGGTTCCCCCGGCTATGCCTAAGAACGTGCGCGCTAACTGGAATGCGCGGTCGGCCTCCGCGGCGCTGCGCGCGGTGCCAGTCAGCACGACTGAGGCGTTCACCGCTTCGGCGCGAATGCTGGCGTGGGGCGCGTGCCGGCTCAAGAGCTCATTTAGCGGCTCGACGTCGGGCTCGACGCGAATTTCGACGTTCGCGATCTGACGCCCCGCCGCGTCGAAGAAAAAGATGTTTGTCTGGCCGAGCGCCCGTCCGATCACATAGGCGCGCCGCGATGTGCGAACTGTGGCATCGGCGATCTGCGGATTGGAAATGAGAATGTCGCGTGCGTCCGCCGGCAAGTCCACGATGGCCGACTTGCCGAATGGCAATACCAACGAGACCGATTGCGCTCCCCCGCCGCGGTTGATGCGCATCGTCGGCGCGCTGGCCGGCTCGACTTGGGCGAACGCATAAGCAGGCGTCAGCGCCACGGCCGCCGAGAGCGCCGTGGCGAGGGGATTTCGCAGTGACTTGCCGGCGCTCATCTGCCGCCTCCGGATACCGAGCCGAACGCGTGCACGCGCACGCCGCCCCCACCTTGATTGACGCGACTGCCCCCCGTCGCAGCGCCCATGCCCACGGTCTCAGCCTGCACGCCGCGCAGAGCCAAGCTGATCTGGCCGGCCTCATCGGCGAGCGCCAATGCACGCGCGTCTTCCGCTGTCAGTTCAAGCACTGCCACGTCGGCGGCTATCACCTGGGGCGCCTCGCCGCTCGTTTGTGTTTGGGTCGTCTCGCCAAGGGCAAGCACTCGAATGTCTTCAAGCACGATATCGCTGAACACTCGTTCGCCCGATCCTTCGGTTTGAACCTGGGTCGTAACGATGACATCCACGCGGTCGTTCGGCTGAATAAACCCGCCTGCGGCCGTCGACGCTTCGATCTCGATGGACACGGCGCGGAGGCCGGGCGCCAATTGCGCGGCCATGAAACCGCGGCCATCGGCTTGGATCACCGAGCCCGATGTGATCGGCTCGCCGCGCGCGAAGGCCCGACGCGTAACCGCACCGACATATTCAGCCTGCGCCGACGGTTGCGCCGACACGCGGATGAACACGGGCGTGATCGTCTCCTGCGGGAATAGAGCGACGGCGAGGTCGCTCGGCGTCAGCGCTGCACCTTGTGCAATGTCGCGCGCCGCCACGAGCACTTGCTCGCCGGCAACGGCCGAGGTTTGCGCCTCGTCCGGCTCGTTGTTGCCTGAGCCCATCCCACGGATGAGCAACAAAGCGCCAACTGCCGCAATTGCAGCGATGACCAAAACGATCAGTTGTCGCGCCGACATAGACCTACTCCCCGCGCGCTCGGCCCCGAAACACCCAGGCCGACCAAATCACGCCCTTGGCTAAGGCATGGTTAACGATGCGAAACCAAGCGGCAGCGCAGGAATGGTCATCAGGCCGCCGGCCATGATGGCTACGCCGTAGGGAACGCCCCCGCGTGGTTTCAGCAAACGATTGACAAAGGGCGGTTGCGTCTCGGCCTGTTTCATCAGGGCGCGCGCCGCCAGTAGCGCGAGCGCAAGGACCCCGCCCGCGATCGCCGTCGATAAGATGAAGGTGGGAAATGCGGGAAAGCCGGCCCAAACGGCGGTTGCCGCCAGGAGCTTGGCGTCGCCCCCGCCAATGATGTTGGCGGCGAACAGAAAAAACCCGACAGCGAGGACAGCGACGCCAAACAGCAGATGCAAGCCGATCTCGGTCAACGCCAGCCCATGGGCAAGCGCGGCGGCGGGAAAAGTCACGGCCAAGGCGATGGACGCCCAATTAGGGATGGTGAGTGAAGCGATGTCGCAGCAAGCCGCGTAAATCAGGAAGCCCGCGAAGAGCGCGAGTGCAAGGACTTCAAGCATTGCGGCAAGACTTGCGCCGCGCCGGGTCAAGAAAGTGTTTAAAACAAAAGCGCCGCCCCGAGGGACGGCGCTGAAGGGGAGGGGAAAACAAGGACGTTCGGACGACCGCCGATAGTGCGGAGGTCGTCCAGATTGCTTAGCTGGCGGCGTCGAGCTTCGTCGACACGTTGGTGAACGTGTCATTGAGGCTGGTGCCGACCGCAGTAACCGCGACGATGATCGCGACGCCGATGAGGGCGGCAATCAGGCCATATTCAATAGCAGTGGCGCCGTCTTCGTTCTTCAGGAAACGCTTCAACATTGTATGCTCCGTTTGTCGAGTGCTTATCACCGGCCCGGGGGAGCGCCGCACCCGACACCCAACCAGACGCCTGAGGACAATAGGTCGGGCGCGCTTAAGGCTTTGCGCAATAAGGAAGGTAAAATTTCCGTTTATCACGACGTGAATCTCGTGCGATCTTTGTTCCCGCACGCGCGCCGCCAGTTAGCGATGCGGCAACCATTCCAAGCGTAGCTCCTTATATACGTAGATCTGGAAGGAAATTGCGGATGCGCGCTTCCCGAACCGCATTGGCGGGCATTGTCGTAGCGATCGGCGTGATGCTTGCCGGCGCCGCGCAGGCGCGCGAAATCCGCGTCGCGTTGGATCAAGCATTCCCGATCCGATTGGCGGAGCCTGCCGAAGGCGTGGCCATCGGCAATCCCTCCATCGCTGGCGTCTCGGTGCAGAACGACCGCTTCCTTTTTGTGACTGGCCGCTCGTACGGCTCGACCAATCTCGTCGTCGTTGGCGGCGCCGGCCGGGTGCTTTATTCTGGACGAGTAGTTGTAACGCCGGACGAGACTGACGTTGTTATGGTCACGCGCGGGGTCGAGACGGCGCGCCTCGAGTGCACACCGCTTTGCCGTCCGCGCCCCGACATCGGCGATGGTGATTCCGAAACGATCAACCAACAGATCGCCACCCACGCCTCTACCGCCGGGCGGAATTAACGCGCGTTTACGTTTTCGCTTGACGGAAAATCAGGGCTTCCGCGCCTAAGCTGCGGTTCGGAGGCGGCTGTGATCTCGTTTCGGTACCGGCTAAAGCGCGCACGGCGACGATTTGGAAAATCGCGCAAGGGCTCCGCGGCTATCGAGTTCGCGCTGGTGGCCGTGCCGTTTTTCTTGCTGACCTTCGGCTTGGCCGAGGTCGGGATGATCGGCTTGGCCCAAACCAGCCTCAATTTCGCTATCTCCGATGCCGGGCGGCAAATCCGCACTGGGCAGGCCCAGCTTAACGGCGTGACAGAAGCCGAGATGTCCGATCAGATCTGTGACGGCCTGAACGACTTCCTGCTGATGAGCTGCACCGACACGCTTTTTATCGATGTCGATCGGTTCGACTCCTTCGTCGACGTAGGCGTTATGGATAACCCCCTCGCCAGCGGCCAGCTCGACGATTCCAACTTCGGCTACGCTCCCGGCGCGCCATCGGATGTTGTCGTCGTGCGCGCCTATTATCGCTGGCACATCATGACGCCCTTGTTCGAAGACCTACTCGGCAATGTTACGGGAGGCGAACGGGTATTGGTGTCGACGATGCTCTTCCGCAACGAGCCCTATCTATGACACTGCGCTTCATTCGACGTTTCGCGCGCGCAAGGAAGGGTGTTGCCGCCCTTGAGTTCGCTATCCTTGCGCCGATGATGATGTTCTTGCTGTTCGGGTCTGTCGATCTTCTGGACTTGCTGGACACCAACCGCCGCCTGCAGAACGCGGCGGTGTCCCTCGCCGATGTCGTGGCGCGCGATACGGAAGTGACCGATGCTGAGGTCGCCGGATATTGGGCCGCCCTTGACCTCCTGATGTTCCCGGACCAGGCGACGGACGCCGACATGCGGATCAACAGCGTCTCGATCGAAGCTGATGGAACCGCGCGCGTGATCTGGAGCGAAGGGTACGGCATGGCGGCGCGTGCCGCCAACGATACGCTGACGCTCGATGAGATGCCTGCTGGCTTGCGGACGCCGGGCACAAGCATCATTTTTGCCGAAGGCGAAATGATATACGGCGCGCCGCTGCGTTTCCTCCTCGCCGGCAACATAACGCTTGCTCATGACGCCTATCGCCGCTCGCGATTGGTCGATCCGATCCCACGCGCCTGACAAGCCTCTTGACGCAGGCCGCGAGCGGGGCATCGTTCGGCGATGGGTCAATCGCCACAAGACATCGTCGATAAGCTCGAACAACTGCACGCGCGCGCCACGACGGCGCTTCTGGCCGCGGTGCGCCGTTTTGCCGAGCAGGGAACGGCCCCGACAGGGGAGGAACGCGCGCTGTTTCGGTACCCGGAGCTTCGCGTCACCTATCTGCCCGACAAGCCCGCGCCGCGCCTGGCGCGCGCCTATGGCCAGCTGACTTGGCCTGGCGAATACGCCGTCACCATCACCCAACCGTCATATTTCCGCTCCTACCTCATCGAGCAATTGTCGCTGCTGGTTGAGGATTACGGCGCTGAGCTCTCCGTGCGCGTTAGCGACACCGAAATGCCGTACTCGTTCGTGTTGGACGCGGCAGGATCTTCGGCGTTCGAGACGGTGCCTGGCGAGGAGCTGGCGCGCTACTTTCCCAATCCGCGTCTGACCCAAGTGGGCGATGCGGTCGTCGATGGTTTGCGCGTGGAGCGGTTGGATGGCGCTCGCCCGCTGGCGCTGTTCGATGCGCCGCGCACGGACTACTCGCTCAAGCGCATTGAACACTACACAGGCGCGCCGTGGGCTGATGTTCAGCCATGGATACTTTTCACCAACTACCAGCGCTACGTGGACGAGTTCGTACGCTGGGCCGCAGAAGGTGTGAAGAACGGTCCAAAAGGGTGGGCGCTTTCTTGTCCGGGGCATGTGCGCATCGAAGCAGGCGACAGCGAGGCCGAGCGCAAGGCCCTCGATGCGCCTTGGAGCAAGCACCAGATGCCCGCCTATCACCTCACAACGCCCGATCGCGATGGCGTCACACTGGTCAATATCGGCGTCGGCCCCTCTAACGCAAAGACGATCACTGATCACCTGGCAGTGCTGCGCCCGCATTGTTGGCTGATGATCGGCCATTGCGGCGGATTGCGTCACACTCAGCGCATCGGCGATTATGTGCTCGCGCATGCGTATTTGCGGCGCGACAAGGTGCTCGACGATCGCGTGCCCTTGGAAGTGCCGATCCCGGCGATCGCTGAGATTCAGGTTGCTCTGCAACAGGCGGCGGCCGCTGTCTCCGGGGAAGACAGGGAGGAGCTGCGCCGGCGCTTGCGCACAGGAACGGTCGTGTCCTACGCCGACCGCAACTGGGAGCTGAACTACAACCAGGAGCGTCAACTGCTGTCGCAGTCTCGCGCCATCGCCGTCGACATGGAAAGCGCCTGCATCGCCACGCAAGGCTTTCGTCTGCGTGTGCCGTACGGCGTGCTGTTGTGCGTTTCCGACAAACCCGCGCACGGAGAGATAAAGCTGCCCGGCGTTGCCGACCGCTTCTACGACGCTGCCGTGGGCGCCCATCTTCGCATCGGCGTCGAGACGATCACGCTATTGAAACAAAACCGCGACCGCCTCCATTCGCGCAAACTGCGCGCGTTCGACGAACCGCCGTTTCGCTGAGGCCTTCTGTCGGCATTGGTGACAACCGTTCTATGTGGTACTCGGTGACGATCCGAGTCGAAAATCAAAACAGGCGCGGAGGAGGAACCGATGAGGTTGATTGCTCTGGCCTATGGCGGCGTTTGCTACGCCCTGTTTTTCGCGTCCTTTTTGTATCTGATCGCATTTGTCGGCGGCGATATGATCCCTGTTATCCATGCGCCGAGAACCCTCGACTGGGGTGATGGAACGGTTGCCGCACCGTACGGCGCCATAGTCAATATCGGCCTGCTGCTGTTGTTTGGTTTGCAGCATTCGATCATGGCCCGCCAAGGGTTCAAACGCGCGCTGGCAAACATTGTGGGACCCGCGGAGCGCAGCACCTTTGTGCTGGCGACAACCGCGGTTCTAGTGTTGCTCTATCTCTATTGGACGCCGATCCCAGCGCTTGTGTGGGAGGTGAGCGATCCGATTTGGGCGACAGTGCTTACGATCGGGTTCTTCGCCGGCTTCGGCCTGGTGCTGGTCTCGACGTTCCTGATTGACCATTTCGAGCTGTTCGGGCTGTCGCAGGTCTGGCGCCATTTCACGAACAAGGCGTCTCCAGAGCTGAGCTTCAAGACGCCGCTGTTCTATAAGGGCGTGCGTCACCCGCTCTATCTGGGGTTCATCATTGCGTTCTGGTCGACGCCGATAATGACGGCGGGACATCTTCTGTTCGCGGCGATCTGGACGGCGTACATATTCGTCGCCATCGGATACGAGGAGCGCGACCTTGCGCGCTTGTTTGGCGATCAATACCGCCAATACATGGCGCGCGTGCCCATGATACTGCCGTTCGGGAGAGGGCGCGATTGAGCTTGTGCTTGCGGCGGCTTTGACGAAATCTGCGTTCTGCGCCATCAACGCCGCGCCATGCATGATCGTCTGCACGACTTCGAGCGCGTCCTGAATTTCCGCGACTTCGGGGGCTACGAAACCTCCGATGGCGCTCGCGTCGCACGCGGGCGCCTCTTCCGCAGCGCGCATTTTGCCGAGGCCAGCGATGCAGATGTCGCGCGCCTCGATGCGATGGGAGTCGTCGTCGTCGATCTGCGTCGACCGGAGGAGCGCGCGCGCGAACCTAACCGATGGCCGGGTGAAAGCGTGCGCGTCGTCAGCAATGATGAGGGCAGCGCGGAGGGCCTGCCGCCGCACTTGCTGGCGCTGTTGCAGGACAATCTCACCGCTGCGAGCGTAGCTGGCTACATGCGCGAGATTTATCGCGGTTTCGCTTTCGAGCCACGCCACATCGAACTTTACCGCGCCTGGTTTTCAGCGCCGGCGAACGCAGTCGGCCCAGCGATCATTCATTGCGCCGCGGGGAAGGATCGCACAGGCCTTGGTTGCGCTCTCACTTTGCATGCGCTCGGCGTGAACGAAGAGGCGATTTTCGCCGATTACGAATTCACCAACGCCGCACTCGACCTGGATGCGCGTCTGCCGCGCATTCAAGCGCGCATGGAAGACCGGCTCGGACGCAAGTTCGACCCAGAAGCGCTCATGCCCATGCTGGGCGTAAACCTCGATTATCTGCGCGAAGCGCTTGATGCGATTGAAGCGCGCTACGGCTCGATTGATGCGTATATGACGCAGGTGTTGGGTGTGGGAGAACGTGAACGCGTTGCGCTGCGCGGGCGATTGGCGGGATAGGTCCACGCAACGTTTGCCCCTGGGTTCCGGGCTCGGCCTGCGGCCGCCCCGGAATGGCGGAGAGTGTGGCAGGTGTTAGCGTGGCGCCCAGGGCAAATGATGCGCCCGCGGCCCCAGGGTTTCGGCTCATCGCTTCGCGAGGCCCCGGAAGGACGTCAGTTCGCGCCCGCCGCTTTGCGCTTCTCCATGATCTGCTCGAAATTCACCCACACACCTTCATTGCCGTGCCATTCGCCCTTTGTGGCGGCCTTTGAATATTCGGTAGCGCGCGCTTCGAAGAAATTGGCGTGCTCGACGCCGTTCAGGATCGCCGTCAGCCATGGAATCGGGTGTTCGGCGACGCCATAAATCTTGGGGAGCCCAAGCTGCCCCAGCCGCCAATCGGCGATGTAGCGGATGTATTTCTTGATGTCGTCCGCTGTCATGCCCTGCACTGGGCCCATCTCGAACGCGAGCTCGATGAAGCGGTCCTCGATGCCGACGACCGTCTTGCAACATTCGGCAATGTCGTCCTTCACGGCTTGAGTCAGTGCGTTGGTTTCCTTCGCATAGGCATGAAACAATTTGATCATCCCTTCGCAATGCAGGCTCTCATCGCGCACGCTCCAGGTGACGATCTGGCCCATGCCCTTCATCTTGTTGAAGCGCGGGAAGTTCATCAGCATCGCGAAGGAGGCAAACAGCTGCAGGCCTTCGGTGAAAGCGCCGAACATCGCAAGCGTACGCAGGATGTCCTCATCCGTTTCGACGCCGAACGTGCCCATGTAATCGTGCTTGTCGCGCATCGCTTGGTAATCGAGGAAGGCGGCGAACTCGGTTTCGGGCATGCCGATGGTTTCGAGCAGCAGCGCGTAGGCGGCGATGTGAATGGTCTCGATGTTTGAAAACGACGCGAGCATCATCTTGATCTCGGTCGGTTTGAACACGCGCGCGTAGCGCTCCATGTAATTGTCGTTCACCTCGACGTCGGCCTGGGTGAAGAAGCGGAAAATCTGCGTCAGCAGATTGCGCTCCTGATCGTTGAGCTTGGAGGCCCAGTCCTTCACATCTTCGCCGAGCGGCACCTCTTCGGGCATCCAGTGGACTTGTTGCTGGCGGCGCCAGAACTCGTAGGCCCAGGGATAGCGGAACGGCTTGTAGCCGATCGACGGCGTCCTCAGCCCGGTCAACGTGCCCCCCGTACCGCCAGCCATGCGCGTCGCTCCCTTTCGATATCGAAATGTACACCAGATGTAGGGATTTGGCGACCCACTGGCCACCATATCTGGAGTATTTGGGAGCGAGTCCAGTTTAAGAAAGGTTACCGGCCAGCTCCAGCGCGACCATGAAGCGATTCAGCTTGCCGGCAAGGCCGGAGAGGGCGCGCGGGTTGTGGATAAGCTGACGTCTCGCTCGTCATTCCGGGGCCGCCGAAGGCGGAACCGCCTTCGGCGACACCTCCCGAGTGTACGGGTGAGGAATTTTGACAGCGGTCATTAGTTAAAACCGCCCTCACCGCCGAACGCATGCCCCGAGCTAAACGGAGAGAACAATTGATCACCGTGCTCGGATAACACCCCGTCGAGGATGCGCCAGACCCTGAAGAACAAGGAATAGTTTCTGCCTGTCCGCCCACCGATGTCCTCGTCGTCGTGAACATAAAGAACGCCAAAAGAGCCGTTGCTCTGCTTGGCGATAAAGTTGGCCAGCTGCCAAAACGCGGAAGTTCGATGATTGGATGCCGCGTGAAATTGCAACAAACCGCCATGAAAATTTAGGTCGTCAGTAAACTGCCATCTCAATCGAGAGTCATCACATTGATCCAGCTAGGCTCGGCAAGCAGTACGCAACACGTGATCGGCGTCGTCTAACTCGCGGTCGATGGACTCGATCAAATCGAAATCCGTTTTGCCAACCAAACGCGCACGCGACGCCTGAATAACGGCCCAACCAAACCCAAGCAGCATGTGTCACACCGAACCCGGAATGGGCGTACCGTCGGCTTTGCAATCAGCTCGGTCAATGTCTGCTTTCCTGGTCTGCTGCGCCACAACATGCACCTGCGGGTCAGGTTGCCGTATCACAACTTTCCCAAGCACCACAGCAGCACAGCCTTCTGTGCGTGGATGCGATTTTCAGCTTCGTCCCACACCGCAGATTGCGGCCCATCAATCACCGAGGCGGAGACTTCTTCGCCGCGATGTGCAGGCAGGCAGTGCAGGAACATCGCGCTGGGCGCGGCGCGCGCCATCAAGTCGTCAGTGACCGCAAACCGAGGAAACGCAGCCATGCGCGCGTCCTTGTCGGTGTCGCCCATCGAAACCCAGGTGTCAGTGACGATGACATCGGCCCCCGCCGCCGCAGCGCGCGCATCGTTCGTCACCGACACATCAGCGCCGGCCGCGCGCGCGGCGGCGACCTCCTGGCTCTTGGGCGCGTAGGCGGCAGGCGCTGCAATGCGCAAGCGGAAGCCGAACTTTGGCGCGGCGTGGATGAAGCTGGCGCAGACATTGTTGCCATCGCCCAGCCAGGCGATGGTCTTGCCGGCGATTTCCCCCATCCGCTCCTCGATCGTTATGACATCGGCGAGGATTTGGCAGGGGTGCGAAAAATCCGTCAGCCCGTTGATCACCGGCACGGCGGAAGCGGCGGCAAAGTTGAGCAAATCCTCATGCGCGTTGGCGCGGATCATCACGGCGTCGACCATGCGCGAGAGGACACGTGCAGTATCTTCCACGGTCTCGCCGCGCCCCAATTGCGTGTCGGCGGCGCTCATCACGAGATTGACGCCGCCCAATTGGCGCATCGCCATCTCGAACGACACGCGCGTGCGTGTCGAGTTTTTCTGGAAGATCATCGCCAGCGTGTGGCCGTCGAGCGGGCGGTCATCGTCGGGCCTGGCCTTGGGCCAGCCCGCGCGCGCGGCCTTGCGCCGATGCGCTTCGCCGAGAATGGCGCGCAGGTCTTCCTTCGAGATCGGCGCGAGGTCGAGGAAGTGACGCGCGCCCGCGTTCACGCGCCCGCCTTATGCGCCGAAAGCGAGGCGTCGATGGCGTCGATCGCATGCGCCACTTGCGCCTCATCGATGATAAGCGGCGGCGCCAAGCGCAGCACATTCTCTCCAGCGACGCCCACAAGCACCTTGCGCTCACGCAGCTTGGCTTGCGCCAGTTTCGGATCGAACGTGAGCTTCAACCCACGCAAGAGGCCCTTGCCGCGCACGTCGTCCACAAGATCGGGATAGCGATCCTTGATCCCCTCCAGCGATTGGCCGAGCTGGTTGGAAATCGCGTTCACGTGTTCGAGGAATTTCGGCTTCACCAATTCGTCGAACATGGCGTTGCCGACCGCCATGGCCAGCGGATTGCCGCCAAACGTGGTTCCGTGCACGCCCTTGACCATGCCCTTCGCAGCATTCTTGGTTGCCAGGAAGGCGCCCATGGGAAACCCCCCGCCCACACCCTTGGCGACAGCCATGACATCGGGGGTGACGCCGGCCCATTCGTGCGCCCAGAGTTTTCCGGTGCGGCACGCGCCCGATTGCACTTCGTCGAAGATGAGCAGAGCGCCTGCGTCGTCACAGAGCTTGCGCAAACCGCGCAGATACTCAACGCTCGCCGCGCGCAGACCGCCTTCGCCCTGCACGGGCTCGACGATGATGCCGGCGAAGGTCGGCCCGATCAGCGCTTTCACAGCATCGAGGTCGCCGAAGGGGGCTTGCAGAAAGCCGGGCAGGCGGGGGCCGAAGCCGTCGAGATAGGAAGGATTTCCAGACGCGTTGATCGCCGCGTAGGAGCGACCGTGGAACGAACCTTGGAAGCCGATGATGTCGATGCGTTCGGGTTGATTGTTGGCGCAGTGATACTTGCGAACTGTCTTGAGCGAGCCCTCGATCGCCTCAGTGCCTGAGTTCGTGAAGAACACAAGGTCGGCGAAGGAATGGTCCACGTACTTCTGTGCAAGCGTTTCCTGGCCCTTCACCTTGAACATGTTGGAGGTGTGCCAAAGCTTGCCCGCTTGTGCTGTGAGCGCCTTCTGCAGCACGGGAGGGGCATGGCCCAAGGCATTGACGGCGATGCCTGCGATACAATCGAGGTACTTGTCGCCGTTTTCGTCCCAAATCCAACAGCCCTCGCCGCGCACGAAGATCTGTTCCGGGGGCGAATAGACAGGAAGGATATGGCTTTCTGCGGCGCTCATGGGTTTCTCGGGAAGTTGGGAAAGGCGGGGTTCTGAGGCGGAGCGCTTGCAAGGTCAACCCCGCCGCATCATCAAAGTCCCATGAGACGCGATCATTCAATCCCCAGAGGCGAGTTGCATCGCCTCATCCACAAATCCCAAGTGCTTCATGGCAATCCGCTCGGCGATCCGACTGACCGAGAACTCCATGTCTGGACGCCGCCAAAATGGACGCCGGATGAGCGCCTGCCGCTCCTGGTCGATCTGACCGGCTATTGGGGCGCAGGACCAGGCCACACCAACTGGAAGAACCTTGGCGAAAATGTCCCCGAACGGCTCGACCGTTTGGCGAAGGAGGGCATGGCGCGCGTTGTGGTCGCCTTCCCCGATTGCTTCACCAAGCTCTACGGGAACCAATATCTCAACAGCGCCGGCTCGGGGCGTTACGCCGATTACGTCTGCGAGGAAATCGTTCCGACGGTGGAAGCCAAATTTGGGTGCGGCGGGCAGGGTCGGCGCGGCGTGTTCGGAAAATCGTCGGGCGGTTACGGGGCGGCTTGGCACGGGCTCAACCGCGCCGATTTCTGGAGCGCGATTTCGATCAATTCGGGCGACATGGGCTTCGACGCGCTCTTCATCCCAACGCTCTTCGAGGACATCGAAGCGTTGCGGAAGCACGATTACTCGATCGAGAAATACGTTCTGCATCTCGAGAGCCAGCCCAAGATCAAGGACAAGGACCGCATGGTGCTGATGGATCTTGGCATGAGCGCGTTCTACGATCCCGATCCGACGCAATTTCGCAACATGCGCCTGCCGATCGATCCGCACACTGGCGAACTCATTCCCGAGCGGTGGGCCAATTGGATGAAGCACGATCCGGTTGTGATGTTCGACAAGAAGGGCGAGGAGCTGCGCAAGCTCAAGCTCATCTACATGGATTGCGGCAACCACGATCAGTTCCGCATCCATTTCGGCATGCGGCGCTTTTCAAAGAAACTCACCGCCGCCAGCATCGCACATACATACGAAGAATACGAAGACGATCACTCCGACGTCGATTATCGCATGGATGTGTTCTTGCCGTTGTTGGCGAAGGCGCTGAGCTCTTGAGTTCTGACATCGAAGGTCGACTTTAAGCGCGACGCTAGCGCCTGTGGCGCCAAGTGCGTAGGCGTCTCAACTCGGCGAACCTCGGCCCCCGCGGCGTTCGCTTTAACTCCGTAGCCGATACCCGCTCTTCAGCACTGCCCAGCAGCCCCATGACAAAGCCAGCGCCAGCGCTCCGGATATGAGCGCGCCCATGAGCAACGGCGCATCAGCGTGCCCCACGAAACCGTAGCGGAAGCCGTCGATCAGCGAGAACACCGGATTGTAGTGCGAGATCGAGCGCAGCGGTTCCGGCAGCACTTCGGTCGAATAGAATGTGCCCGAAAGAAACGTCAGCGGCACGATGATGAAATTCGTAACCGCGGCGAGGTGATCGAATTTGTCGGCCCAAATACCGCCGATCAACCCGATTGCGCCGAAGATCACCGACGCCGCAAGCGCATAATAGAGCGCGACAAACGGATGGGCGGGAACAACGTTGGCGAGCCAGGCGACTGCGATCAAACTCGCCAACCCCACCAGAAGCCCGCGGGCGGCGGCGCCAACGATGAAAGCGATGGTGAGTTCGAGCGCCGACAAGGGCGGCATCAGAAAATCAACGGCGTTGCCCTGAACCTTGGCGATCACAATCGACGACGCGGAATTTTGAAACGCATTCGACAGGATCGACATCATGACCAGGCCCGCGGCCAAGCCGTCGGCATAAGCGCGCCCGGTGCCCGGCCAACTTCCCCCGCGCAAGACGAGCCCAAACACCAGCATGAAAAGCAGCGTCTGTATGAGCGGCGCGAACACGGTTTGCGCGCCGACTTTGAGGAAGCGATGGATCTCCCGCCAAATCAGCGTCTGGAGCCCAAGCCAGTTCACAGCGCCATAGCGCCGCGAAGCGAGGGAGGCGATTTCGACGCGGGTGTCCATAACGGGAACGCCCCTTTCACAAATCCTTAACGCTCCGAACCCGTCCTTTTTCCAGGGAAACGAGCTAAGTGCCGAAGCACACGCAACATAATGCGCCGGCGCGGCTTGGGGAGCCCCTTGGCAAGCTGTGAGTGATTCGGTCTCTACTTGGGGATAAGTACGCTATATATTGTTATCCGTAAGGTTCATTGCGCTACAGGTTGACGAGACACCCCAAAAAAGAGAAGGTGTCCGTGCTGTTGGAACCATGAGCAAAAGGGGCTTGCTATGGGATGGAATGAAGAACGAGTTACGCTTTTGCGTAAGCTGTGGGCTGAGGGGCTGTCGGCAAGTCAGATAGCCAAGCAACTCGGCGGCGTTACGAGGAATGCGGTTATCGGTAAGGTCCATCGTCTGGGTCTTGCCGGACGGGCGACCCCTTCGCGGCCGGCCAAGCGCCCGGTGCGCGCTTCGCGCCCTCGCATGGTCGGGCCCACTGCCCCTCGCATGCGTCCGCCGATGAACGCGCCAGCAACGCCGATGCCCGACCTGGAGCCCATTAGGCTCGCCGACGGCAAGACCGTCAGCGTACTCACGCTCACCGAGTCGATGTGTAAGTTCCCGATCGGCGACCCAAACGACCCAGACTTCGCGTTCTGTGGTCGTAGCGCAACCAGCGGCACATACTGCGCTGATCATGCGCGTGTTACCTATCAGCCGAGCTTTGCCAAGAAGCGCCGCGCCAGCGAGCCGGACGAACTTCGCCGCATGTTGCGCTTGGCGGCGATGTAAGGGCGAAGCAAACAACCGAAAACAAGAAGCGCGGTCCCGCTGGGCCGCGCTTCTTTCCATACGCTTTAGGCCATGCGTTCAGCGCCGCATCGTCACGGTCACGCCGGCAAAGGTTTGATCTTGCGAAAAGCTCTCCTGGCCCACGCGCGCTGATTCCTCGCGCTCGACATAAGCCAACGAAGCCCGCACGCCGTCGCGCTCGTAAGTCACGCCAGCCGCGACATCGCCTACTTCGACCTGGTCTTGCAGGGTCAAGGCTTCCCCGCGCCCGCCAAATGCGCTGCGCGCGCCAGGCTGCCAAGTCAACGCTTCGTCGTCAGACGATACGAAGGCGTAAACGGCGCTTCCATTGCGCTCGGTTTCGCGCCGATTAACCAGACCACGCCCGACGCGCAATTCAGAGCCAGCGCCAGTGCGTCCGAGTTGGCCTGTGTCGCCAGAGGCGAGGGTCTGGCGCCGAGCTATGGCCACATCGATGGGGGAATCGCTGCCGCCGGCGGCAAGTTCGAGTTCGATTGCGCGCTCGGCAGGCGCTGCTGCGTAGAAGGGTGCGTCCATCGCGAAGCGGGGCAGGGCATCTTGTCGAACGGTGAGATCGAGCGCCAAGTCTGCGCGTCCGCGCAACTCCTGCGCCGGCGCAGCCTCTTGCGCGACAGCAGCGCCCGCGCACGACAAAACGGTCGCCGCGCCGGCCAACAACAGGGTACGAAATCCACCCATTCCACCTGCCATGCACGAATGCTGCCACAACAATTGGGCGATGCTAAGTCGCATGACTAACGCTTGCATGACAGCTAGTGGCGATAGGTAACTGTAATGCCAGCGAAATCTTCGTCCTCGCTAACCATGCGCGCGCCAGAGCGGACGCTGATCTCACGCTCGACGTAAGCCAGGGAAGCCTGCAGTCCGTTTTGCTCGTACGTCACGCCAGCTTGAATGTCGCCGATCTCCACACGGTCCTGCAGCGCGAAGGAATTACCAACGCCGCCGAATTCGGAACGTGCGCCGGGACGCCAGACGAGAGCTTCGTCTTCGGAGGCCGCGAAGATGTACCACCGCGGCGTGCTTGAGATCTGATCGCGCTCCATGTTGCGCAACCCGCGGCCCAGGCGAAGCTCGGATGCGCGGCTCTCGCGCTCGATTTCGCCTTGGTTGTCGAAGCCGACGGCTCCGCGTTGCGCGAACGCAACGTCGAACCCGGCTGCTCCGCGCGCGACCACCTCAAGCTCGAAGCGTCGCTCGTCAGTGTAATCAGATTTTCGCCCGACGCCGGCTAGGCGTGCGAAGCGGCTCTGCGAGCCGGCGCCGAACTCAAGGCGAAATCGATTCTGCCCGAAGGCCTGCTCTGGATCGGCGAAGCTCACGCCATCGACGGCAAAGAGCGCATTTGGTCCTGCCGCATCTTCGGCGGTCGCTATACTGGCTGCGAAACTGACGAACCCGACCAACCCAACGACCACGAGCTTGCGTAAAAGCATCGCGATCCCTCCCGATGATTTGGTGAGGATGCTGTAATTTTGGTTAGGGAAAGGTTACCGAGACTGACTGGCGTCGGCGGGCGCTGCTCCCAAGCCACGCTGCATGATCACGACATCAAGGCGTTTGCCAAACTTTTCGCCGACGTTCTTGAGAACGCCGACATGTTTGAAACCGAGCTTGAAGTGGAGGCCGATCGAGGCCGCATTGGCGCTGTCCCCTATGAACGCTAGGACCTGGCGCGCGCCGTCGCCTTGTAGCGTTGTAAGCAGGTCAAGCAGCAGGAGGGTCCCAATCCCCTGGCGCTGCGTTGTCGGGGAAACATAGACGGAAACCTCGAAAGTGCGCGCGTAGGCGGGCCTATCCCTGAATTGGTTGGCATAGGCAAACCCCATGACGCGGCTGAGGTCGGTGCGCGGGCAGGCCGCCACGAACGGCCAGCCCCGCTCTACCACCTGGGACCACCGAGCCGTCATTTCCTCGATCGTTGGCGGCTCGATTTCAAACGTACCCGTCCCGGTAAGAACATGATGGGCGTAGATGAGTTGAACGAACTCAAGGTCCTGTTGAAAGCAGGGGCGAACGAGGAGGGGGTTCAAGGCGCTCATACGGTTTGCCGGTGGCGCGCTTTAGAGATCGCCGTCAAGGACTTGTTAGCGAAAAATCCGAATGCGCAGGCCCCGTGTTCACCTGATGCCAACGTGCGGGACATAAGATCTCGTGCTCGTATGGTTAGGCTGGGGACCTCTGAGCCAGCCCGCGCAGTCGGGTTTGGGCTTGCCGCACTGGTGTTGACCGCCTGTGCTACCGCTCCAGCGCCTGGCGCCATGGGTGGCTGGCGCGGCGGCCAGCGCGAAGCCGCGCCCCCGTTCAATCCCGACGCTCCCCCGCGTGTTCTCGACGGGAGCCTTCGCTTGCAGTGCGTGCCCTTCGCTCGCAACGCCTCAGGTATTCAGATCTACGGCGACGCCAATACGTGGTGGACGCAGGCCGCTGGCCGGTACCCGCGGTCCCATTCGCCAGCGCCCGGTTCGGTTCTGGTTACGCGCGGTTACCGCGATCCCGGACGGGGCCATGTCGCGGTCGTGACCGAGGTGCTTTCGTCGCGGATAGTCCGGGTTGATCACGCCAACTGGCTCAATGATGGCGAAATCAGCGTTGGAGTTCCCGTGGTCGACGTCTCACCCCGCAACGACTGGAGCGAGATCCGGGTCTGGCATGTGCCGGGCGGTCATTGGGGCGGTCGGGTCTATGAGGCTGAAGGCTTCATCCACCCATTCGCGTTGTACGCAGCGCTTAGTTGATCTCGACGGCGTTAAGCTTTGTTGCCTTCGCGTAAAGTCTAGATCTCAATCACTCTAACATAATCGTTAGCACTATATCTGGTCTTACTGCGGCTAATTTACCATAAGACGCTGGTATTTCTGTTTTTCTCCCTCTGGGAGATTAGACGTTTCTTAACCCCCAGCGGGCGTTTCTATGTGCCAGTTTGGGGCAGGACCCCGCTTGGGCTAACAGGGCATGTTAGACACCCGTGCGATCCTCTTAGCGGCCGCTGCAGCAGCGGGCTTCACGACCGCGACCGACGCGCATGCGTTGACGCCGCTGTCGATCGATTTGTCCGTCGATCCGTCCGTGACGGACGGCCCCTCAGAGCACGCCACGCTGGCGCCGATCGCGTTCGCGCGATTGCCCGATGCCGCCTACGAACCGTCGGCGCGCGTCACCAATGGCCGGGCCCGGCTCCAATGCGTGCCCTTCGCGCGACATGAGTCCGGCGTCGAACTCTACGGCAACGCCAACACGTGGTGGACACAAGCGACGGGCCGCTACGAAACGGCCCAGGCGCCGAACGAAGGGGCCGTGCTCGTGTTGCGCGGTTACGCAGACCCAAATCGCGGCCATGTTGCGGTGGTGCGCGAGATCGTATCGCCGCGGCTAATTGTCGTGGACCACGCCAATTGGCTCAATGGCGGAGAGATCACGCGCGACGTGCCAATCCGAGATGTTTCCGCCGCGGGCGATTGGAGCGAAGTTCAAGTCTGGCATGTCCCGGGCCGCCATTGGGGCGCACGCACGTACAACGTGCAGGGGTTCATCCTCAATTTGCTGGCCCAGACGCGCGCCGAGGCGGCGTCAGCGGCACCGGTCGGCTAGACCCACCCTCCGGAAAAACGCTAGGTGTTGGGCCACAGCCGGAGTGGGGCCCGGGCCGCGTGGGAGGGGATCGACATGGCAAACGGCGCTAGCGCCGCCGATAGTGCGAGCGTGCAAACTCGAAGAACCAAGGCCAAGCCGCGCAGCCAGGATGGAATTGCCCTGTTTCGATGGCTGACGCAGAATCCGGCCTGGGAAATATTTATCCTTCTCGTGATCGTCGCAAACGCGGCGATCCTTGGGTTCGACGCCCATTTTGGCGAGACCAATCCCTATCACGCGCTGATCGAGCAGTGGAATTTGTACTTCCTGTACTTATTCACCGCCGAACTCGTGTTGGAGTTCTTCGCGCAAGGGCCGCGGCGCTATTTCAGGACCGGCTGGAACCTCTTCGACATGATCGTCGTCGGCGTCTCCTACGTCGCGGTGAACCCAGCGATCTCGGCGTTGCGGACGTTGCGCGTCGTACGCGTGTTCCGCTTGATCTCGGCGGTGCCGCAAATGCGCCGCGTCGTGGAGGCGCTGTTTGGCGCCATGCCCGGCATTCTCGCCACCTTCGCGATCCTGGCGATCGTCTTCTATATCGGCGCCGTGATGGGCACGACGCTATTCCATGACGAAGTGGGTTTCCGCGATCTGGGCGAAAGCGCCCTTTCCCTGTTCGCTTTGTCGCAGTTCGACGGCTGGGGCGAGACCATCGCGCGGCTGCAGCCGAATCATCCCTACGCTTGGTTCTTCGTGATGACCTTCACAGTGGTCGCGGCGTTTGCCGTATTGAACCTGTTCGTTGGCGTCATCGTCGAGGCGGTGCAGCAAGCGCCGCAGGACGTGCTCAAGGAAGAGATCGAAGACGTGCAGGAGGAGGTCGAGGAAATCGCCGAGGCGCAGGAAGACGCTGCCGCGATGCAACGCAAGATCTTGCAGGAATTGTCGGCGCTTCGCGCCGACGTAGCTGCGTTGCGCGGCGGCGCATCGCCGACGGCCGGATAGGGAAACACCATGAGATTGAATCTGTTCGCGCTCACTTGCGCGATCGCCGGCGCTGGCGCGGTCTACGCCGAGCCGGGCGGAACCTCGGGCGTGACCAGCCCCGTCGTCACGCGCGGTGTCTCAAAGATCGAATTTCGCACCGCTGCGTTCAACGGCGATGCGCTCCATGGCGCTTGGGCCCACCGCGCCCAGGCGAGTTATTCTTTCACCGATTGGTGGCGGCCGACACTTGTGTTTCGCGCATCGCAACCCGATGGCGAAGACGCCGAACTCCGTTCGATCGGATTGGAGAACGTGTTCTTCTACACCCCCTCGCGCGAGTGGCCGGTGCAACTGGGCGGGCAGTTCGAATACAAGTTCGGCGTCAACGGCGCCTCGGACGAAGTCGAGATAAAATTTCTCGCCGAGCGGCGCGAAGGCCCTCTCGCCATGCGTCTCAACCTCAACGGCTCGCGCGATGTCGGCGACGGCTCTTCCGATGAGTGGGAGCACGTTTACACCGCGCGCGCCACGTGGCGCGTGTCGGAGGCTTGGCAGCTCGGCGTCGAAGGCTTCGGCGAGCCTGAAGCGGGCGCCCATTATTGGGGACCGCGGGCGGGCCTGACGCTTGGCGACGCCTCGATTTCGCTTGCGTATCTCGCCGGCTTTGACGCAGCGCAAGCCGACGGTCAGTTCCGCCTGGCGCTCGAAGTGACGCCTTAAAGCGTCGGACCCAACGAGGCGAATTTAAAGTCCGTTGCTTTAGTCGCACCGGGCTTTTCCAGGCGGTCCGCATCGGCGAAAGTGCGCCCCCATGTCCGTCTGGTCCCGCATTGTTGAGCTGGCGAGCCGCGCCTTCGATCCCGAGGCTGATCCGCCCGGGCCCTTCGAGGAGTGCGCACCGCAGCCCAATGACGTGGGCTTTACCGCGGCAGTGATCGGCTTGGCGGCGAAGATGGCCAAGGCTGACGGGGTCACGAGCGAGGTCGAAATGGCCGCCGCCGCCCAGGTGTTTCGCCCACCGCCCGGCGAGGAGGGCAATTTCAGCCGCGCCTTCATGCTGGCACAGCAAACCGTTGCGGGATTCGATTCCTACGCAAAACGGATCGGCCGCAGGTACAAGGCGCGGCCCTGCCTGCTTGAGGATGTGCTGGACGGGCTTTTTCACATTGCCGGCGCCGATGGGGCGGTCACCGATGCCGAGCTTGCCTACCTGGGCGAAGTCGCGGCCCATTTCGGCTTCTCGGAGATGGACTTCCGCCGCATCAAGGCGGTCAATATCGGGCTCGAGGCGGACGATCCATACACGGTCCTGGGGCTCCTGCCGGGGGCGACGATGGAGCAAGTCCGGGAGGCTTGGCGCCGCTTGGCGGCCGATAACCATCCTGATGCCATGCTCGCGCGTGGCGCTGCGCCTGAATTCGTCGACATCGCCAGCGAAAAGGCGGCCGCCATCAACGCCGCCTACGCCACCATTCGCCAAGAGCTGTCGGAGCAGGCGAAATAGGCGCGCCTAAAGTGCGCCGCATTGATTGGCGAGCCTCTCGGCCCGATATGTGAGGACCAGGAGAGAGGTATGACCGCAGCCGCGGAATTTGGGTCGACAGCGCTTTCGGCGTTCCTTCGAGCTGTTGGGGTGCTGGCGCTCGCGATCTGCGCGGCGCTGGCTTTCATGTTCGCCTTCGCGGCCGCGCTTGCGGTCGGCCTCATGATTCTGGGAGCGGCGATCGCCATGAGACTTGCTCCTCGCCGCGCCGAGACAGGCGGCGAGGGCGTGCTCGAGGCGCGCCGCACGCCGGCCGGCTGGGTGGTCGAAACCGCCGCGAAACGGAAATTCTAAGCGTTGCCGGCAAGACGCCGGCGGTCCAAGTTGATCGCGTGAGCGCGCTGCGATTCATCGACCGTCCCTCGCCAAACTACGACGCGCGCACGCGCGCTGTCGATCTTGTCATTCTGCACTATACCGGCATGCAACATGCCGAGGCCGCGTTGCGACGCCTCACCGACGCCGCGCCCCTGGCGGGCAAGTATCCGGGCCCCTGGCAAGATCCACTCATTGATCCGATGACGCCGCTCGGGCGCGTCAGTGCGCATTACGTCGTCGATGAAGTTGGCAACGCTTATCGCCTTGTCGCCGAGGCTCACCGCGCATGGCATGCGGGCGTGTCGTGCTGGGAGGGCGATAGCGAAACCAACGCGCGCTCGATCGGCATCGAGATCGTCAACGGCGGCCACGATTTCGGCTTGCCGGACTTTCCAGCCGCGCAGGTCGATGCGGTGATTGCGTTGGTGAAAGATATTCTCGCGCGCTACGATCTTGGCCCAGCGCGGGTCGTCGGTCATTCGGACGTGGCGCCGGGCAGGAAGCTCGATCCTGGCGAGAAGTTTCCCTGGAAGCGCTTGGCGCATGCGGGCGTTTCGATCTGGCCCGAATATGTGGCGATGCAAGCGAGCGCCTCGCCGGACATCACACCCGTGCAGCGCCAGCTGCGCGCGTTCGGGTACGGCGTCGATGAAACGGGGTTTCTCGACGACCAGACTTGCTTCGTGCTGATGAGTTTTCAGCGCCGCTTCCGCCCCGGACGCATCGACGGGAAGCCCGATGAAGAGACGCTGATGCTGCTGACGGCGCTGACGCGGGGGACGTGAGATCTTAGACCGCGGCTGAAGGCCCGACGGCGGTATTGTCGCGGCTCGAAGTGTCAGCGCCCGGGTGTGTAGCAGGAATGGTACGCTCCCCACTGAAGTCACAGCCAACGCCAATACACCTACTCGCACTTCGCGTTTGGGCGTAAGTTTGCTCAGGCTCGCGGCCGCGACGGCGGTCGACAGAAATGAGGAGGGGGAAATGACGTTTTCAAGCTTCCTGCGCACTTGCGTTTCGGTGGCGGCATTTGCGGGCGCCTTGAGCGGCGCGCAAGCTTATGCGCAGACAGAAGGGAGTTCGGATTGGACCGGCCCTTATGTGGGAGTTCAAATCGGCTACCAGGACGGGAGCGCAGATCACAGCTTCTCGAATGGCGCGCCAAGCGACGATTCGGAACCGAGCGGTTTTGTTGGCGGCGGTCACGCCGGCTACAATTGGCGTCACGAGAATGTGGTATTCGGGGTCGAAGCTGACATCGAAGGCGGCGACCTAAACGGCGATTATGTCAATACGACGGGCGCCACATCGGTTGGGTCAACAGAGGTGGAATGGCAAGCCTCACTTCGCGGCCGGATCGGTTATGCATCAGGCGCGAACTTGTTCTACGCAACGGTCGGCGGCGTCTGGATGGAGGAGGAGTTCGGCGGTGGGCCGGCGCCCGGGCCCGCATGTTGCGGTTACTCGGATACCGTGAATGGTTGGACGGCGGGCGTGGGTTTCGAACGCATGCTCGGGAGCCAGCAATTCCTTGGCGGGTCGGCCTCGTACAGGTTCGAGTATCGCCACACCGAGATGGACGACGCCAGCGGCCCACTACCGCCAACCTTCCCGGCCGTGACCATGCCGGTTGAGCAAACCGCTGATGCGGTGCGCGCGGCGCTCTCGGTCCATTTCTGAACGCAACCGCGTTCAAATTGCTGTCGGAGGCGAGATGCGCTCGATGGGAGCGCGGCTCGCTTCCGTTTGGCCGCGCCGTCTAGCGCTTGCGCACTCCGATGCTCTACAATGGGTACGCCAGTCGGCCGGACGGCCGCGGCTGCAATGTTCGAAAGGACGCAGTCGAGGAAAGTCCGGGCTCCACGCGGATACGGCGGCGGGTAACGCCCGCCGAGAGTGATCTTAGGGATAGCGCCACAGAGAACAGTCTGCCGAAAGCGCCTAAGTCCCTCGGGGCTTTGGGCGCAGGCGATGGTGAAACGGTGGGGTAAGAGCCCACCGCCGCGACCGTAAGGAAGCGGGCACGGCAAGCCCCGCCGGGAGCAAGACCGAATAGGGATGCATGTGGGGCGCAAGCCTCGCAGGTCCGTCCGCGGGCCGCATCCGGGTTGGTCGCGAGAACCGCACAGCAATGTGCGGTCCAGAGGAATGGTCGTCACCGGGCAACCGGTACAGAACCCGGCTTACAGGCCGACTGGCATTTGGTTTTACGGACTCGCTGTAGCGTGGGTGCATGCATCGGTTGTGCGCTGCGCGTAAACATCGTCCTCCCCCGCGAGGGGGAGGTGTCGGCCGCCGGGCCGACGGAGGGGGCGGATGCGTTGCGTTGCCACCCCCTCAGTCACGCTTGCGCGTGACAGCTCCCCCTCCGGGGGAGCACGGGCCCAGTGCATGACCCACGCTCCTGTCCTCCTGAGCGAAGCGATGGAAGCGCTCGCGATCGAATCTGGCGGGCTTTACCTTGACGCGACATTCGGCGGCGGCGGCTACACGCGCGCAATGTTGCAGCAGGGCGCGCGCGTCATCGCGTGCGACCGCGACCCCGACGCCATCGCCCGCGGCAGGCCGCTGTGTGCGGAGTTTCCTGACACGCTAACGCTCGTTTCGGCGCGTTTCAGCGACATCGCCGCGTTCGTAAACGAGCCCTTAACGGGCGCCGTGTTCGATCTCGGTGTTTCCTCTTTTCAGTTCGACGAAGCCGGGCGCGGCTTCTCGTTTCAGGCGGACGCCGATTTGGACATGCGGATGGATAAGGAAGGCCCTAGCGCCGCCGACGCTGTGAATCGGCTCAGCGAAGCCGCGCTTGCCGACTTGATCTATCATTACGGTGAGGACGATGAGAGCCGACGCATCGCCCGCGCCATTGTGCAGGCGCGCGCCGCCAGGCCCATTGCGCGCACGCTTGAACTTGCAAGAATCGTTGAAGGCGCCGTGGGCGGGCGCAAGGGTGCGCGCACACATCCGGCGACCAAGACATTTCAAGCGCTGCGCATGCTCGTGAACGACGAATTGGGCGAACTCGCGCGCGGGCTTTCAAGCGCCGAACAGGCGCTGAAGCCGGGCGGCCGCCTCGTCGTCGTCTCGTTCCACTCGCTCGAAGACCGCATGGTCAAACAATTCCTTACCGCAAGGGCCGACGCGCAGGGGCGCGGCTCGCGCCATGCGCCCGACCTGCCGCCGGAGCGGCCGGCGAGCTTCGCACTTGAGCGCAAACGCGCTACCGCGCCAAGCGATGCGGAAGTTGCAGTCAATTCACGTGCGCGTTCGGCAAGCTTGCGTTGGGCGATACGCACTCAAGCACCCGCTTGGGATGAACTCGAACCGCCTGCATTGGCGCCGCGCGCGGAGGCGGAATGGACAAAGCTCAACTGAGGCGCGGCTTACACATCGCAGCGGGGCTCATCGTCGTGGCGCTGGCGATCGGCTTGTATAAGGCCAAGTCCGACGCCGCGCGCACTGAAGCGCACGTGCGCCAACTCGAAGCCCAGATCGCGGAATCGGAAGCCGATCTGCGTGCGTTGCGCGCCGAGATCGCGCGCGCTGAAAGTCCCGCCAACATCGAGGTGCTCGCCGAAGAACATTTGGGCGTCGAGATCGGATCAGAGGCGGCCGCATTGCCCGAAGACTCTCTCGCGCGCCGCTTGCCAGCACCTGAACCCGAGGCGGGAAAATGAGACCGTTCGGTGGAACGCTGTCGTCTGAACTTGGCGTTGTCGCACCGACGCTGGAAGCCGCTCCTGCGCGCAACCGTGTTCGTTTCCTGGCCCTCGCGATGTTCGCCCTTCTGACGCTGCTGGCCGGGCGCGCCGTGCAGCTTGCCTTCTCGGGCGATCCGCTGGCGGCCCCGCGCGGCGCAGCGGCAGCCGCGATCCCGCGCGCCGACATCGTTGATCGCAATGGGGCGCTGCTGGTCACGACGGTTCGCGCCTTCGCGCTGACGGCCGCTCCGGCGCTGGTATGGAATCCGGAGGAAACGGCGGATGCGCTGCGCGGCGTGTTTCCAGATCTCGATCGCGCAACGCTCGTGCGCCGTCTGGGCGACCGCTCGCGCCAGCTGGCTTTTCTCCATCGAGGGCTTTCACCCGAACAACGCGAACACGCGCTTGCGCTAGGGCTTGGCGGCATTGGCTTTGAGGCGGAAGACAGGCGCGTCTATCCCAATGGCGCGCTTGCGGCGCACGCGCTGGGCTTTACCGACATCGATCTCAACCCGCTCGCAGGGGTTGAGCGCGGACTCGACGGCGCCATTCGCGAAGCGGGTGCGGCAGGGCGCGCGGTTACGCTCTCGCTCGACATTCGCATTCAGTATGCGCTGGAAGGCGAACTCGACGCCGCGGCGCGCGCGGCAGGCGCTTCCGGCGCGGCCGGCGTGCTGTTGGACGGAAGAACCGGGGAAGTGTTGGCGCTCGCCTCCTGGCCGGCGTTTGATCCGAATGAGGCAGGGCGCGCGAGCGATAATGCACGGCGCGACCGGGTCGCAGGCGATGTTCACGAGCTGGGTTCGACGATCAAACCATTCACACTTGCCATGGCGCTGCAGGAAGAAGTGACCACGACAGGCGAGTTGTTTGATCTCTCGCAACGCCTCGAAATCGAAGGCGCGCCGATTGAGGATCACGAGCCGATCGAAGGACTCGCCACGCTGCGCGATATCTTGGCGCAATCGTCAAACATCGGCGCGGCCCGGCTTGCGCTGCGTCTCGGCGGGGCGCGTCAGCGCGCTTATTTAGAACGCCTTGGTCTTACCCAGCCCACGCGCCTGCAGATGGGGCGCAACGAAGCTCCTCTAGCTCCGCGTGCGCGCGGCCGGCGCGACGTCGCCGCACTCGGCTTTGGTTATGGCTTGGCGGCGAGCCCGGTCGCACTCGCCGGCGCCTACACGGTTTTTGTCAATGGCGGGGCGCGCGTTGAGCCGACTCTGATCCCACGGGCGCCGGAGGAAGAGATCGCACGCACCCCGGTGTTCTCACCCCAAGTCGCGCGGCAGATGATCGCATACCTGCGCGCTGTCGTAACCGATGGCACCGGTGCGGCGGCTGATGTGCCGGGCCTTGGTGTCGCTGGCAAAACCGGCACGGCCGAAAAGCCGGGTGGGGCGCAAGGCTACCAGGAAGGCCGCAATTTCTCCTCCTTTGCGGGCGTATTTCCGGCCGCCAATCCGCGCTATATCATCGTCGTCACGCTTGACGATACCGGCGAGGGCGCATCTGGGGGCATGGTTGCGGCCCCGGTCGTCGCGCGTACGCTTCGCCGCGTCGCGCCGATGTTGGGGCTGTCGGTCGCGGCGCGCGCGGCAGAGTAGGGAGAGTGCGAGCGCATGAAGCTCGGGCAGTTGTTTTCATCGGGCGTTCCCGAGCGCGCGCGCGACCTTAATATTGCTGGTTTGGCGGCGGACTCACGCCAGGTGAGGCCCGGCTACCTTTTCGCTGCATTCCAGGGTGTGGCCGCGCATGGCCGCGACTTCATTGCGCAAGCGAAGGCCAATGGCGCTGTCGCGGTGTTGTCGGCGGGCGATCTCAATGACGACCCGGGGTTGCCGCACATTATCAGCGCCGATGCGCGCGCCGATTTCGCCGTGGCGGCTTCGTTGTTCTTTCCGCGCCGGCCGAAAGTGATTGTCGGCGTGACCGGTACGAACGGAAAAAGCTCCACCGTCGATTTTCTGCGCCAGATTTGGACGCACGCCGGCAAACGCGCCGCAAGCCTTGGAACGCTCGGCGCGATCTGGAACGGAAGGGTCCGCGATCTAGGCCATACGACGGCCGATCCCGTGCAAGTGCATCAAACACTGCAATTGCTGGCCGATGATGGCGTAACCCACGCCGCGATGGAGGTATCGAGTCACGGTCTGGCGCAGCACCGTGTTGACAGCGTCGCGTTCGATGCCGCTGCTTTTACAAACCTCACGCAAGATCACCTCGATTATCACGAGACGATGGAGGCCTATCGGGCTGCCAAGTTGCGCATTTGGGATCTTGTGCGCCGCCCGGGCGTGGCTGTCATCAATGCGGACTCGCCTGAAGCGGGCGCCTTCGAGTTGCAGGCCTTGGCGTGCACGGAGCATGGCGCCGCTCAGCTCAGGGTGGTCAGTGCAGGTTGGCGCTCAGACGCGAACGGCTTGAAGATCGTCGAGATCCAGCCGCGCCCCAATGCGCAGACCATGAATTTGCGCTGGGCGGGCAAGGAGTACAAAGTGGAGCTGCCGCTCATCGGGGAGTTTCAAGCCATCAACGCTGTCACGTCGGCGGCGCTTGCGCTTACGCTGGGCGAGACGCCAGAAGCAGTGTTTGCTGGCATGGCGAGCTTGTCGCCCGTGAAAGGCCGCATGGAGCATGTCGGCCAAAGCGCCTCCGGCGGGCACGTATTTGTCGACTATGCGCACACACCCGATGGCCTCGACGTCTTGTTGCGCGCTGCCCGCCCCCACGCGCCCGGACGCATCATCGTCGTGTTCGGCTGCGGCGGGGACCGTGACGCCGACAAGCGCGCGAAGATGGGCGCAATCGCCCAGCGTCAGGCCGATGTCGTGATCGTCACCGACGACAATCCGCGCAGTGAGGAACCGTCCGCGATCCGCGCGCAGATCATACAAGGAGCGCCGAACGCCACCGAAATAGGTGATCGCGCCCAAGCTATTCGCGAGACTGTCTCAATGCTCAAATCGGGCGATGCGTTGATGATTGCAGGCAAAGGCCACGAGACAGGGCAAGTCATCAGGGGCGTGACACACCCATTCTCGGATCAAGAGGTGGCGCGAAAGGCGCTGGAGTATTCGAGGTGAAGTGTTGCCGAAACGATTTCGTCCTCCCCCAGGGGGAGGTGTCGCAAGCGAAGCGTGCGGCGGTGGGGGCGGCCACGGAGCGCGGCATTGCGTTGCCCCCTCAATCATGCTTGCGCATGACAGCTCCCCCTCCCGGGGGAGCACGATATGGATGGCGCCATGTCTGAACTTTGGACCGCGGAAGAAACACAGCGCGCCACCGGGGGGCGCTCGATCAACGGCGGCCAGTGGAAGGCGACCGGCGTTTCCATCGACACGCGCACATTGGATCCAGGCGATCTGTTCGTGGCTTTGAAAGACGCGCGCGACGGCCATGACTTTCTCGCGCAAGCTTTTGTTTCCGGCGCCAGCGCCGCGCTTGTTTCCGATGCAAGCAAAGCCGAGGGCCTGGGCCCCGCGCTTGTGGTTCCAGACGTGCTTGAAGGGCTGCGCCGATTGGGCGAAGCAGCGCGCGAACGCAGCGCCGCGATGCGGGTGGCTGTGACGGGCTCGGTCGGCAAGACTTCCACCAAAGAGGCGCTCGCAATGTGTCTTGCCGCCAGCGGTCCGACCCACCGCTCGGTCAAGAGTTACAACAATCACTGGGGCGTGCCGCTAACCTTGTCGCGGATGCCAAGCGCAAGCGCTTTCGCCGTGTTCGAGATGGGCATGAGCCATCGCGGCGAGATTTTGCCGTTGACGCAATTGGTGCGTCCCCATGCGGCCCTTGTCACCGCCATCGCGCCAGCGCATGTCGAGAATCTGGGCTCGATCGAAGCTATCGCTGACGAAAAGGGCGATATCTATGCCGGACTGGAGCCGGGCGGCGCTGCTCTTGTGCCGAACGAAGCGCCGCACGCCGAGCGCCTGATCGCGGCGGCTGAGCGCAACGGGGCCACGCTCATTCGCTTTGGGCGCGAGGCCGTCTGCGAAGCACGCCTCACCAAATTCGAGATGGACGATGCCGGCTCGACCGCGGAAGCGGAAATTCTTGGCCGCGCGATACGCTACCGTGTCGGCGTCGAAGGCGCCCACTGGGCGCTCAATTCCGTGGCCGCGCTGGCCGCCGCCGACGTGGTCGGCGCCGATCTTGACGCCGCCGCGCACGCGCTCGAACACTTGCGCGCCGTCGATGGGCGCGGCGTCGCCATGCGCATCGAGGCGCCGTTCGGCGCGTTCATGCTGGTGGACGATTCCTACAACGCCAATCCGGTCTCGATGGCGGCGGCGTTCTCCACATTGGCCGCCCGCACGCCCACGCCAGGAGGCAGGCGCATAGCAGCACTTGGGGATATGTTGGAACTTGGCGCGAACGAGCGCGCCTACCACGCCGGTCTCGCCGACCCGTTGGGTCAAGCTGGGATTGACCTCGTGTTCGCGGCGGGCCCGCGCATGGCGGCGCTTATGGAGGCGCTTCCGCCCGAGCGCCGCGGCGGCTATGCCGAAGACGCGGATGCGCTGATTCCGATCATCGCGCCTTGCGTGCGCGCAGGCGACATTGTGCTCGTGAAAGGCTCGAACAGCTCGCACATGAGCCGCGTGGTGAGCGCTCTCAAGTCGCTCAAAGGGGACGATTGATGCTGGAGCTCTTGGGGCAATTCGAAGAGCGCTCCCAATTCTTCAATCTGTTCAACTACATCACTTTCAGAACCGGCGGCGCCATGTTTACGGCGATGGTGATCGCCTTCGCCATTCGCGCGCCCTTCATCTCCTGGCTGCGCAAGAAGCAGGGCAAGGGACAACCAATCCGCACCGACGGTCCCGAGGGCCATCTGTTGACCAAAAAGGGCACGCCTACCATGGGCGGGTTCATCATCTTGATCAGCCTCGGCATTTCCTCGTTGCTGTGGGCGGAGTGGAATAACCCGTACCTCTGGGCCGTCCTTCTGGTCACCATAGGTTTCGGCGCCATCGGGTTTGTCGATGATTTCGCCAAGGTAACGAGGCAGCATCACGGGGGCCTGTCCGCAAGACTGCGCCTTGGCTTTGAGTTCGCCATCGCGCTGGCGGCGGCCCTGATCATGCTGGCCGCGGAATGGATCGCGACCACTCCCGATCAAGCCCACGACCCGATGGGCTTTGTCAGCGCATTGATGGCTGGTGATCCACTGACAGCAGTGGCGCTGCCGTTTGTAACCGGCTGGGGCGTGCAATTGCTCGCCTTCTACATCCTGTTTGCGATGATCGTGGTTGTGGGTTTTGGCAACGCCGTGAATTTGACCGACGGCCTCGACGGCCTGGCCATCGTGCCGGTTATGATCGCGGCGGCCACGTTCGGCATGATCTGCTACCTCGTCGGCCGCGTCGATTATTCGTCCTACCTTGGAATACCTCACGTTGCCGGGGTCGGCGAACTCTCCCCTGTGCTCGGCGCGCTGTTGGGCGCTTCGCTGGGTTTTCTTTGGTACAATGCCCCGCCTGCGCGCGTGTTCATGGGCGATACCGGCTCGCTTGCGCTCGGTGGTTTGCTCGGCGCAGTGGCCGTGGCGACCAAGCACGAGATCGTGCTCGCCATCGTCGGGGGCCTTTTCGTGCTCGAAACGCTTTCAGTGATGGTGCAGGTTGCCGTTTTCAAACGAACTGGCAAGCGCGTGTTCCTGATGGCGCCTATCCACCATCATTTCGAAAAGCTCGGCTGGCAAGAGCCGACGATCGTCATCCGTTTTTGGATCATCTCGACGATTTTCGCGCTCGCGGGCCTCGCGACTTTAAAGTTGCGTTAACGGCGCAAAGCAGCGCACGACGGCGCTCATCGGAGGATGCGCGTGTTTAGATTCGGCAGTAGGCAATCGGCAGCAGGAAGACGGGAAGGCCGCCCAGCCAGCGATTGCCGAGTGCCGATTGGCGATTGCCGGGCGACGCCATGATTCCAATCACGGAATTCAAGGGCCGCGATATCGCGGTATTCGGTCTCGCGCGCACCGGATTGGCGGCTGCACGTGCGCTCAGCGCCGGCGGCGCGCGCGTGCATGCTTGGGACGATAACGATGTCACTCGTGCGAACGCCGAGGCAGAGGGCGTGCCGGTTTCGGACATCAACGCGCGCGATTGGCGCACGTTTGCCGCGCTCGTGCTCTCGCCGGGCGTGCCGTTGACGTTTCCCGAGCCGCACCGAGTCGTGACGTTGGCGGAAGCGACAGGCGTTCCCATCGTCTCCGACATCGAGCTGTTTGCACGCGCCGTGAATGCGCTGCCAGCGAGCGCTCGCCCTAAACTCATTGGCGTCACCGGCACAAACGGCAAGTCGACGACATCGGCGCTCATCGCTCACATTTTACGCGAAGCAGGCAAAGACGTGCGCCTGGGGGGCAATATCGGCGCGGCCGTGCTTGAGCTGCCGTCACTGCACGCGGGCGCCTTTTATGTGATCGAGTTGTCCTCGTTTCAACTTGAGCTCACCCAATCACTCAGGCTCGATGTGGCCGTGTGGCTCAATCTCACGCCCGACCATCTGGACCGCCACGGCGACATGGCGGCCTACATCGCCGCCAAAAGGCGTATCTTTCTCAACCAAGGCGCTGCTGACTGGGCTGTGATCGGTGTCGATGACAGAGCAAGCGCAACCCTTTGCACTGAACTATTGCGCGCGGGCTCGCGCCATATCGCGCCAGTTTCCGCCGGCCAAGTGCTGGGGCGCGGCGTGTCAGCGCTCGATTACAAGCTCGTGGACGGACTGGGCGGGCGCGCGGAAATTGTCGGAGACCTTGCCCAGGCGCCGGGGCTTCCTGGCAAGCACAACGCTCAGAACGCCGCTGCCGCCTATGCTGCGACGCGTGCGCTGGGGGTCGATGTGCGCACGATCGCGCAAGCGATGACTTCGTTTGCCGGACTGCCGCATCGGCTCGAGCGCGTGGCGACTATCGAGGGCGTGCGATTCATCAATGACTCGAAAGCCACTAATGCAAACGCCGCGGCGCAGGCGCTGGCAGTGTATCCGCGCGTCTACTGGATCGCCGGCGGAGCGCCCAAGGAGGGCGGCATCGAGGAGCTATCGCCGTTCTTTCCGCGTATGGCGCGCGCCTACCTTATCGGTCAGGCCGCCGGCGAATTCTCGGATGTGTTGCGCGGCAAGGTCCCCGTGGCGATGGCCGGACATCTCGAAGCCGCGGTCAAGCAGGCATTTACCGACGCGCGCGCGTCGGGCGAGCCCCATCCGGTCGTGCTGCTTTCGCCAGCGTGCGCCTCTTATGATCAGTTCAAGAGCTACGAGGAGCGAGGCGAGCAGTTCAAGGCTTATGTCGCCGCACTTGCGGCCGGCGAGCGCAATGGCGCGCGCGCTGGGACGAGCCCATGAGTGCGGCTATCGCCGAACGATTGAACGCGGTGCTTGATCGCTTGCGCACGTATGATCGTCCGTTGCTCATCATCGCGACGCTGCTTATCGGCCTCGGCATTCTGTTTTCGATGGCGGCAAGTCCGGTGGCCACGGCGCGCATCCGAATCGAGGAAGCGTTCTATTTCGCCGGCCGACAAGCCGCCTACGCCGGGATCGGCATCGTTGTGATGTTTGCCGCTGCTGCGCTGGAGCCGCGCCAGCTGCGTCGCGCCGCGGTTCTTATCGCCGCGATTGCGTTGCCGCTGTGCGCGTTGGCGGCCTGGATTGGTCCGGAAGTGAAGGGCGCCCAACGCTGGTTCGACTTCGGCCTTTTTTCGTTGCAGCCGTCCGAGCTCTTGAAGCCCGCGTTGATTGTCGTTTGGGCATGGATGCTCAGCGAGAGCATGAAGGACGCGCGCTTTCCTGGGCGCGGGGTGTCCATCGGCCTTTTCGCGCTCGCCGCCGCCGCGCTCTTGGCTCAGCCCGACATTGGTCAGACCGCGCTGTTAGCGATGTGTTTGGGCCCCATGTTGATCCTATCAGGCATGGCGCTGCGCTGGGTGCTTGGCGGGGCGGTGGCGGCATTGGCTGGCTCGTGGGCCATCTACACATTCTACCCTCACGCGCGCGAGCGCGTGGATGCATTTCTCAACCCAGAGGGCGAAGGCGCGTATCAAGTCAACCGCGCGCTCGATGCGATCGCCGCCGGGGGCGCTTTCGGGCGCGGCCCTGGTGAGGGTATCATCAAGCGATCGCTGCCCGATGCGCACGCCGACTTTGTGTTCGCTGTGGCCGCCGAGGAGTTTGGTCTCTTGGCCTCGCTTGGCCTCATCTTCCTGTTCGGCGCGCTGGCGTTTCGCGGCCTTTCACGCGCCAGTCGCTTGAACGAGCCCTTCGAGCAAGTGGCGGGCGCTGGGTTGATCACGCTAATTGTGGTGCAAGCAGCCATCCACATTGCGGTGAATTTATCGCTGCTGCCGGCAAAAGGCATGACCCTGCCGTTCATTTCCTTTGGCGGTTCATCGATGATCGGCTCGGCGCTGGCGCTTGGGTTCTGCTTGTCGCTGCTGCGCGATAGGCCCGGCGCGTATCTCTACGCCGGACCCAGGCGGGACTGAGCCCATGGAGAAGAAGATCGTCGTCATTGCCGCGGGCGGCACGGGCGGACACCTTTTTCCCGCCGCCGCCTTCGCCGAGGAAATGCGCCAGCGCGGCTGGCGCATCGTGCTGATGACGGATGCGCGGGGGCGCCGCTTTGCCGAGAGCTTTCCCGCCGAGCGCGTCGAAGACGTGCCTGCGGCCTCACCAACGGCCAATCCGCTCAAGGCGATCCCCGCGCTCCTGAAGATTTGGCGCGGCGTCAATGAAGCCAAGCGGCGCTTCTCCGAATTGAAACCGTCGCTTGTTGCCGGCTTCGGCGGCTATCCCTCGTTCCCCGCGTTGATGGCCGCACGCGCGCGGCGCGTGCCCATCTTGATCCATGAGCAGAACTCGGTGCTCGGGCGCGTCAACCGCGCCTTGGCGACGAGCGCGGCCGCGATCGCGTGCGGGTTCGAGCGCCTGGACCGCATGCCGGCAAGCGCGCGTGCGAGGAAGCATGTCACCGGCAATCCGGTTCGCCCGCCTATCCTGGCAGTGCGCGAAAAGCCCTATCCGGAATCGCCTGCGGGGGGGCGGCTCAATCTTCTCATCATCGGGGGCAGCCAAGGCGCGAGGGTGTTCGGCGAAGTGATCCCGCTGGCCATCGCCATGTTGCCCGAAGCATTGCGGGCGCGCCTCGATGTCGTCCATCAGGTGCGCGAGGAACAATTGGCGGACGCGCGCGAGGTTTATGCAGTCGCCGCCGTCAAGGCGGAGGCCGCGCCGTTCTTCACCAATATGGGCGAACTATTGAGTGCGGCGCACCTCGTCATAGCGCGCGCCGGCGCATCGACCGTCACCGAGCTGGAGGCGGCGGGACGCCCCGCGATCCTCATCCCCTTTGCAGCTGCCGCCGACGATCACCAAACCGCCAATGCCGAAAGCCTCACCGACGTTGGCGCCGCCGACATTTTCAGCGAAGCCGATTTCACGCCGCAAGCGCTGGCGGCGCGGCTTGAATTGCGCCTCTCCGATCCGCACGGGTTGGCTGTACGCGCCGCCGCAGCCCGCGCCGCCGGCAAGCCGGAGGCAGCTAAGTCACTGGCGGATTTGGCTGAGAGCGTGGCGGCATGACGGGATTCCGCCGATAGCCCAGCGCCCCGCATCCAAATCACGCCTCAGGGGCGGCTAAAACAACGGACTTTGACTTCGCCTCGGTTCGATGGCGGGGGCGGTGCGAATTTATGGCTGAGGAGTCTGTCATGGAAGAGTTGTTTCGGGACTTCTGGTGGCTGATTTTCCCCATTTTCGGGATGGCGATGGCGTTTCGCGGCAATGCATCCACGGAGCGGAGCCAGCAGCGCGTCCTCGATCTGATCAGGAGCTACACCGATCGGGGCAAAGAGCCGCCGCCAGAATTGTTGGCGATGGCGCAGAGAGGTTTGGACGAAGCGGTTGATGCAGCCGGCGGCCCAGGCAAGAACGACCATGCCTGGACCTTCGTGATTTTCGCCGCGCTCGCCGCGGGCTTCGGCGTTGGCTGGTATGTGAGCCGCGGGGAGGACTACGCCTTCGCCTTCCTCATCATCACCGTGACGATGGGTGTGTTGGCGCTCGGCTCGCTTGTGATCCTGCTCTTTGGCCGCAAGTAGCGCCAATGGACGCCGCGCCTGGTCGGGCTCGCGCGTAAGGGCGATCTGCGCGCGTTCGGCCACCTTGTAGACGCACATCAGCCAGCCGTGCGCGCCTTTCTGCGCCGTCTTGCCAGCAATTCCGCCGACGCCGACGATCTGGCGCAGGAAGCCTTTGCGCGGACCTGGGAAGTGCTGCATCGCTTCGACGGCGCTTCGACGTTGCGCACCTTCATCTGTGGCGTCGCTTTCCAATATTGGCGCCGCGCCCGCCGTTCGCATGCACGCCGCCGGGCGCGCGAAGACGCCTACGCTGGACTTGAGGACACAAGAACCGAGCCGTACGCCCACGCGGCGCAACGCCTTGCCTTGCGCCGCGCCATGGACGATCTTCCCGAGGACCAGAGCGCCGTGCTGGCGCTCTGCCTTGGTCAGGATTTCACCCACGCCGAAGCAGCCGAAATTCTAAGGCTGCCGCTTGGCACGGTGAAATCGCACGTGATGCGCGGTCGCGCGCGCCTGCGGACAGCGCTCGGCGTAAGCGCGGAGATTGACACATGAACGAACAAGATCTCGCCGGTTTGCTCGGCGCCTCGCCGATCACGCCCGATCCGGTGTTTCGTTTCGAGGTGTTCAAGCGCATTGCCGAACGCGCGCGCCGCCGCGCCGCCTACAGGCGCGCCGCGCGCACCGTCGCCGTGTCGTCCGCTGTCGGCGTCTTTTTCCCGCTGGCGCAAGCGGCAGGCTTCACTTTGGCCGACGCCCAGCCACTCTTCTACACTGGTGTCGTCGTTGGCCTCACGTACTTCTTGGCCAGGGAAGCCGTGAAAGGGCCCCACTCGGTGTTGGCGCGGGGGCTGGGGCAGCTCCGCTTCCGCCTTTGATCCGCCTTGGGCCGCGTCTATAGTCGGCGCGTTTCGGGGACCACATGCTGCGACGCGCCATTCCGTTCGACACCGGGCCTGTTCATTTCGTCGGCATCGGCGGCATCGGAATGTCCGGCATTGCCGCGGTGATGAAGAACCTCGGTTATGAAGTTTCGGGATCAGACGCCAAGGACGGCGCCAATATTGAGCGGCTGCGCGCTCAGGGCATCCACGTCACGGTTGGGCACAAAGCCGAAAGCGCCGCACATGCGGGCGTAGTTGTAATCTCATCGGCGATCAAGAACGGCAATCCGGAGGTCGACGCCGCGCGCGCCCGGGGCGTGCCGATCGTGCGCCGGGCCGAAATGCTGGCCGAGATCATGCGCTTGAAATGGACTGTCGCGATCGGCGGCACACACGGCAAGACGACCACCACTTCCATGATCGCCGCCTTGCTCGACGCTGGCGGCAAGGATCCCACCGTCATCAATGGCGGCATCATCAACGCCTATGGCGCCAACACCCGCATGGGCGAGGGCGAATGGATGGTGGTGGAGGCCGACGAAAGCGACGGGACGTTCACGCGTCTGCGCGCCACGGCGGTCGTCGTCACCAACATGGATCCCGAACATCTCGATCATTACGGCTCGGTCGAAGCCATGAACGACGCCTACCGCCAATTCGTGGAGAACATTCCTTTCTACGGCTTCGCGGTGATGTGTCTCGATCATCCCCAGGTGCAGGCGTTGGCCGCATTGGTGCGCGACCGGCGCGTCATTTCCTATGGCTTCAACCCGCAAGCCGATGTGTGCGCGGTCAATGTGCGTCCCTCGCGCGAGGGCGCGACCTTCGACGTGGTAGCGCGCCGCAAGGGGGAGGGGCCCGGCGTGACGCTGCACGATCTCTTTTTGCCGGTAGCAGGCCGCCACAACGTGCAGAACGCGGTTGCCGCCATAGCAGTGGCTCGCGAGCTTGGCGTCACCGACGCCGGCATTCGCACCGGGTTGAAGAAGTTCGCCGGCGTGAAGCGCCGCTTCACTACGGTCGGATATTGGAACGAAGTGCGCATCGTTGACGATTACGCCCACCATCCCGTCGAGATCGCCGCCGTACTATCAGCGGCGCGGGAGATGACGGAAGGCCGCGTGCTCGCAGTGGTGCAGCCGCATCGTTTCACGCGCCTGCGCGATCTGTTCAAGGAATTCTCCACCTGCTTCAATGACGCCGATGTCGTCGTGGTCGCAGATGTCTATGCCGCCGGCGAGGCGCCGATCGAGGGCGTGAACGCCAACACGCTTGCGGCGAGTCTGAAGAGCCACGGCCACCGCGATGCGCGCCGACTGGCGAGTTTGGACGATCTCCCCGATTTCGTCCGCGCTGAAGGCAAGCCCGGCGACATCGTGGTATGCCTCGGGGCAGGCGACATCACGGCTTACGCAAACGCGCTCCCCGCCAAGCTCGGCGCCGCAGCGGCGTGAGGGGATTACGGGCGCTTTAGGCCAATTCTGATGAAGAACTCCGATTTGGCCGCAACGCCAAATTTTGCTTGCCCACTGAGCCGTGTTGCGCATCTTCGACACGAAGAGATCGCAAAGCACATCGAGAATCTCGCCCTGGGCGCGCGTAGAGCGTTCCCACTGGCTTCTCGCGGCGTTGCTCCCTTTCAAAATGAAATCGTCAAAATTCCAACGCAGCCTCGCGACCGAGTTTTTCAACAGCATCCGCCGAGAATGGACGCTGGTGAGCGCCCACTAGCGCAACACAGTTCTGGTGAAGCCCGATACGGTTCCACTGCACTTAGTGATCCTGAACCTGATCGAGCTTCCGCCTGCCTGAACCACGATGCTGTCATCCTGGCTCACTGGGTGCGGGCCATCGACCGCTAGCCAAAAGCGGCCTTCATCGGACACGTCGAGCCTGTATCCGGCTTGCTGCAAATGATCCGCGCCCGCGCGCGCTGCGATAACTGCCACGGCAATGCTCCGCGCCGTTGCAGCATCGGCCACCGGGCCACTCAGTCACGATGGCTGGCGCGCCTGCTCTGGGCGCGCAGCACCCAACCGCCAAGAGCAACGCCACGCCGCATGTTGGAACTGTCTTTCACGTGTGCCGATAGTCAATTGTCCGCTGCGGGCTCTGAGTTCAACCGATCGCCGCAACGCCGATTGTCCGGAAGCCGTCATTCCGACGCCCGCAGCCATGTTGCAAGAGACCAAATGGCTTTGTTGAAATCAGACAGGGACGCGCGAACCGAACTGTCCAATCTGTCCAGGGTCTCGGTGTATCCCGTGGGAACGAGACATTTTGCGAAATCGATCCCGCGTTCGGTCGTGGCGTTCCCGTTCAAAAAGAACTGCCCATCGCACCACTCTTCGATGAAATGCGACCCGCCTTCCGGCGTCATGAAGCACAACGTCGTGAGGAAGTAGGCGCCACGATCAGCCGGGCCGCAATATCCGCTTCGCCACAAAAACTGATCCGCTGCGTTTACGGCCTTAATGAAATCTGCCGTCCGCTCGCCCGGCGGGATTCGCCAAGTCCAGGTTGGGTAGTCCCTCGTGTGGCTAAGCTGCGGATCGGGATGGCAAGAAAACAGCGGGTCAATCGTGAACGAGCGCACAAACGCGACCGTGGGCTGTGCGGCGCGCGACGAGATGACCGCGGCCCCCAACATCGCGCTCTCACGCGCGTCGCGCCCGTCTTGGGTGGGTTCTGGCTGCGTGACATCCGCGAGCGACAACACCTCGGCCACAGCGGGCGTGATGATTGAGCGGACCTTGCTGAGCGCCCGCGAATCATTGGTTGCAAAAACTAGCGAACGTGCTTTTGGGAAGGGCCTTCCTCCAGGCTGCGCGGGCGCTCCTTATCCTCCCATTCTAGCATTTAGCCAACGTCTCCATTGGGCCAGCGGAGTTTCGTCATTCCGGACGCGCCGCAGGCGCGATCCGGAACCCAGGGGGTGATAGAACGTTGTGCGTTTGCCCCTGGGTTCCGGGTGCGTCGCTGTGCGACGCCCCGGAATGACGACTTCAGAATTACTCCGCCGGCGGAACATTTGACGCCGCGCCCGACTCAAGGCGCCAAGGCCCCATGCCCGACACCGCCCACCGAAAGCCTCAGCCCCTGCGCGCAGCCATCGTCTATGATTTTGACGGCACGCTGGCGCGCGGCAATTTGCAGGAACGCAGCTTTATTCCCGACATAGCCGGTATGAAGCACGCCGATTTCTGGCTGGAAGTGAAGCGTCTCGCCAAGGCCGAGGATGCCGATGAGATCCTCGTTTATATGCACCTGATGCTCGACCGCGCCCGCGCCGCCGGCCGCCCTGTCACGCGCACGCAATTGCAGGCCTCTGGCGCCGATCCCGATTTCTTCGACGGCCTCGACCATTGGTTCGAGCGCATCGACGCCTTCGCCGACGATCTCGGCCTCCAGCTCGATCACTACGTCGTGTCATCCGGCATCTATGAGATGATCGAAGGCTGCCCGCTGTTCCGCCGCTTTCGCCAGGTGTTCGCCTCACGCTATCTCTACGACAAGAACGGGGAGGCAAAGTGGCCGAGCGTGGCCATCAATTACACCACCAAGACGCAATTCCTGTTCCGGATCAACAAGGGTATCGAAAACGTCTGGGACACAGAATCGATCAATCGCTGGATGCACGACGACGCGCGTTCGCTGCCGTTCGAGCGCATGATCTTCATCGGCGACGGCGACACCGATATTCCGTCGATGAAGATGGTGACGAGCCAAGGCGGGTGCGCCATAGCCGTTCTCGATCCCTATCAATGGACCGAGCCGCGCAGCCTGGACAAAATCTCACGCCTCATTTCCGAGGATCGTGTCAATTACGTCGCCCCGGCGGATTACCAGCCCAAGAGCCAGCTCGACGTGATCGTCAAGGGCGCGCTTGGGCGCATCGCCCTGCGCGCCGGGCTGCCCGTGATTGCCTGAAGCTCAGCTGCCTTCGACTGCCGGCGCCTCGTCCGGCGCGCGTTCGATGGCGCTGACGGGGTAGTTGCGGATGATCGGCCGCTGTCCGCCGATTAACTCGACGCCCAAGCCGTTGCCGGTGCAGATCCAGTTCGATGTCGAGCGCAAGGCGATCTGCTGCGTCCAATCCAAATCGTGGGCGTTGAACATTGTGGTAAGGATGTAACGGCGATTGGCGCCGACGGAGATGCCGATGTGGTTTTCGTCGATATAATTGTAGCCGTTGACCATCCTGGTGTTGAAGCAGTCGCGGTCAGCGGGCGGGGCGGCAGCTTCGTCGCTTGGCTGGGTGACGCAGGCGGCCAGGGCAGCGAGCGCGGCGATCGAGAGTGTGCGCAACATGGTCCTCTCCGTTGAGAACAATTCGGCGCCGATTATGCGCGCTCTCTCAGTTTCGTGCGAGGGCGCGCTGCTTTGATCTCTGCCAAAAGCGTGTGATAGGCCATCAACAATGAGTGATTTTGCCCTCCCGCCTGTGCGCGGCCAGCTCTTGCGCGGCGAAGCGCTCGCGCCGTTCACTTGGTTTCGTGTTGGCGGGCCGGCGGATGCGCTGTTCCTGCCTGCCGACGAGGAGGATCTGGCTGGCTTCCTGAGCGCTCTCTCACCTGACACTCCTGTCACGTTGCTCGGGGTCGGCTCGAATGTGATCGTGCGCGATGGCGGCATCGAGGGCGTCGTGATCCGCTTGGCGGGGCGGCCATTTGCGCGGGTCGAGGCCCTGGAGGGGGCGCGCATTAAGGCGGGCGCGGGCGCGCTCGACGCGATGGTGGCGAAAGCTGCGGCGAGGGCGGGTGTCGCCGGGCTGGAGTTCTACGCGGGTGTGCCTGGGACGATAGGCGGGGCGCTCACAATGAATGCGGGCTGCTATGGCCGCGAGACGAAGGACGTGCTCGTTGGGGCGACGGCGCTGACACGTTTTGGGGAGCGCACGAGCCTCACCAATGCGGATTTCTCGTTCAGCTATCGCAAGAACGCACTGGCGGCGGGGCTCATCTTCCTCGACGCCACGTTTCAAGGAAAGCCGGATGCTCCCGAAGCTGTTCAAGCGCGCATCGCCGAGATCACTGCCAAGCGGGAGGCGTCGCAGCCGATCCGCGAGAAAACCGGCGGTTCGACATTCAAGAACCCGGTACTCGAAAGCGGGGAGAAGCTCTCCGCCTGGATGCTCGTGGATGAAGCAGGCATGCGCGGCGCCCGGCGCGGGGGCGCCCAGGTCAGCAAGAAGCATGCGAACTTCCTGATTAACGCCGCCGATGCAACAGCCGCCGATGTCGAAGGGCTAGGCGAAGATGTGCGCGCCGCTGTGAAGGCCAAGAGCGGCGTCGAGCTGGACTGGGAGATCAAGCGGATAGGGCGGGGCTAAAGCGGTCCAAAGACGCTTTAGATTCGCACCTTTTCCATTGTCGCGGTCGACGATGTGAGGTCGGCGTAGACTTTGGTGAAAGCAGCGGCGCCGCCGGCGGGCTGAAGCAGTTCAGCCCACTTGCGGCACAAGGCTTGACGGTCTTCTTCCTCCAGGGAGGAAAACACCTTGGCGTTCACATCGTTCCAGAGCGCTTGCTCGAGATAGTCGCCTAACACTTCCGCCGCTTCGCCGCGCATGAGAATAAGCGGATCGTTGGCGCCGGGGCTGCCGAACTTGTGCGTTCGCCCCAGCAGCAGCACTTTCTTCCCAAAGCGCAACAGATTGGGATAGGTGAACAGATCATCGTCTGGCATTGGCTGGACAAGCTTCACCGAGTAATTCGCGTGCTTTCTAAAATAATGAGCGTTGGCGGCGAGCTCTGCGAGGCGCCTGACGTTACGGGGTTGCTCCACGCGATGCACAGTCAAGTCGCCGTCGAGGATCCGTTTCCGCGCCTCGGAATTGGCCTTGGCGCCGAATACGAGAACCGACGGGCGATCTCCGCTCAGAGCGATCTTGGTTTCGAAGATCGGCGTCGTTCCACGCGTCAGATAATGCTCCCACACTCTGGCCACATCTTTGGTGAAGTGTTTGAGCACAAAAACCTGGCCATCAATTGGAACCAGGAACCGATGCAATTGCCCCCATGATTCAAAGCCCAGTTCCTTGGCCAATTGGCGCTGGTGATCGGGAGTGATCCCGCCGCCGTCAATCCAACGCCTGACCGTGTTTTCCGACACGCCGGCTTTAGCGGCAATGTCCTTGATCGAGAGGTCAAACACCTCGCGTATTGCGTTGATCACTCGGCTGGATGCCATGGGTTGTGGATAACAGAGGTGCGTCTCAGGCGCGCGTCAATTCACTATGTGTTTCGGAATCCCAATTTTTCCCAATGATGTGGTTGGAACACGCGTGATCCTCACGTGTGTCGTGGGGTGGCCTTGAATGCTATTTTTTCGCCCATGCATTTGATTTGCTGGCGGGATGTCTTGGAATGTGTTGCCTCGCTATCCACCGCGCCTGCGCTCACGCCTCTCGCATCTTGCGCACACGTCACCTGCCTGTTGCGACCTGCTCGCATCTTTTCCGGCAGCAGCTGTGGCGCTGGCGCAGCCCGACCGCAGGCGGCGCCACCTCGCGAAGGCGCGTGCTCTGGTGGAGAGCGGCGCCCCGCTTAAGACAATCGGCGCGGCGCTCTCGATCCCGCAATGGATGCGGCGCCTTCCGCCGGAGGCGATGGCGCGATTGCCCGCGCAAATTGGCGGCGGCGACGGCGACATGGAATTCGGCCGCCAGATTCATAGTCTCATTCCAAGGCATTTCCCCAACGGCGGACGTTGGCTCAACAGCATTTTGGCGGCGCGCCGACGTGGCGGCGATGGGTTCGCGATTTGGCTGGCCCGCCAGATCAAGTGCGAGATGCATGTCGCCTTGCCGGGGATCGGCCTCATCGCGGCATACGCTTTCTATTCCGATCATCCCAAGACGTTGGCGGCGCAATACCTGCCGCGCCGCTTTCATCCCTACATGCCGTTGGGCGTCGCCGCTCAGTCGACGTTCGAGTGGTTGTTGTCCATCCTGTTGAGCTTGAAGGCTTGCGCGGCGCGGCCATGCTTTGCCCATACCGTGGAGTGCGACGGCTTTAGCTTCGCGCCGCTCGAAACGCTGGATGCCCTTTGCGCTGAAGCGCGCATCATGCGCAATTGCCTCCACTCCTATGGGCCGAGTATCCTATGTGATCATGGCCGCGTGTTCAGCGTGCGCAGAGATGGCGTGCCGGTGGCTTCGTTCGAAGTGCGCCCAGGCGTTGCCGGCAAGCGCCCGCCGCGACCCGCCCAACTCAAGGGGCCGCGCAATGTGCCGGCGCCGCGTGAGGTCGCCGAGGGTGCGATCGCCTGGCTGGAAAAGGTTCACGACGCGCCATCGCTCTGGCGCGATGTCCCTGCCCCGATCTATGCGCCCTTGTGGCGCGAACTCTGGGCGCCCTACCGGGCGGCCCATCGTGGTCTAAACGTGCTGACCCGCGATCCACCCGCAAGTGTCCAGGACCGATTGCTTGCGCCCTTGCAACACGCCGCGCTCGCCGCGACTTGAACAATGGTTTGGCCTCGAAAGTGCGCCAGGATATTGACTTGAGGGAAGCATGATAACGTCGATTGACGCGGAACAGACGAGCCGCCTCCATTTCATGTCGCTGAACGCCGGCGCGCTGGCGATCGGTCATCGCCCGCCCTTGCGTGCGCTGAAGCAGATGCGCGCGGCTGGCCTCACACATGTTGTCACCGTGCTGGCGCAATCGGAAAACCCAAACGCCATCGCCGTCGCTGCGCGCGATGCCGGCCTTGACTGGATGTGGATCGATCTGGGCTCAACCAAGAACCTGCCGGCGCGTGCAAAGCCTGAAATCAAGGCCGCGCTTGAGAGGATCGCGGAGATCCTTCATGCAGGCGGGCGCATCTACTTGCATTGTTCGGCTGGAATCCACCGCACCGGCATGATCGCTGCTGCCCTGTTGTTTCATTTGAGTCACGATGAAACGGAGATACGTGCGGCTCTCACTGCGATGCGGCCCGTCACGGCAGAGGGAATGGGCGAGGACCGGTTCGAGTGGTCGCGTTCGTTTTCGAGCTAAAGCGTCGGACCTCAAATGCGACTCACGGCTTGGATCGGGTTCGGTGTCGCACTTGAGGTCCAAAGACGCTTTGGATTCAGGAGTTTCTAAAGCAACCTTGGACTTTAAATTCGCTCTGCGCCCGCCATCGAAATGAGGCGAGTTTAAAGTCCGTTGCTTTAGTCCAGCGTGCAACTTGTTCTTGCCGCGTTGCCCTGACATTCGTCCTCCCCCGAGAGGGGGAGGTGGCGGATCGCGTGCGATCCGACGGAAGGGGCGGGGCGGAGGCGAGTTTCAAGTCCGCCCTAGGTCGCTATGCCACGAGCTGCCGTTCAATGTCGGCGGCACTGCGAGTTACGACGGGCGTACGCAGCGTGAAGGTCGAACCTTGGCCGACGCGGCTCACGACCGTGACGTCGCCGCCAAGCAAGCGCGCGATGCGGCGCGTGATCGCCAAGCCAAGCCCGGTGCCGCCATACTTGCTCGCAACCGAGGCGTCGCCTTGCGAGAAGGGGTCAAAGAGCTGGTTGAGAGCTTCCGCCGACATGCCGACGCCGGTGTCAGCGACATCGATGGCGATCCAATCGCCGCCATCGCCGTGAAGCCGGCGCGCCCGAAGCGTGATGGCGCCGTTCTCGGTGAATTTCGCCGCGTTGGACATGAGATTGAGCACGCATTGGCTCAGCCTGAACTCATCGCTAACGCCTTGGCCGAGATCAGCCGCAACGTCGACGACGAGCGTGCTTCCATTGGCTTCCACCAGCGGGCGCACCGTGGCAGCGACGCCGTCCAGCATCTCCGCGAATTCGCACTGGCCATAATTCATAGTGAGCTTGCCGGCTTCGATCTTGGAGATGTCCAGCAATTCGTTGACGAGGGTGAGCAGCCGATGTGAAGCCGAGAGCACCATTTCCAGATCCTGCTGATCGGCGGTGCGCTCTTCCTCCTGGGCGGTTTCCTTCAAGAGTTCGCTATAGCCGATGATGGCGTTCAGGGGCGTGCGAAGTTCATGGCTTACATTGGCGATGAACTGCGACTTCTCGATGCTGGCGCTTTCCGCTTTCGAGCGCGCGGCTTCTTCCTTGGCGACGCTTTCCACCAATTCGGCGCGGTGGAGCGCCGAATGAAGCGCATTGGCCACGAACATGGCGTTCAAACCAACATGATCGCCGCCATGGGTACGGGTACGCCGAACACGAACGGCGCCGCCGTCGCAACCAGGAAAGAGGGTGACGTGCAGGCCGCGAATTGCCATTTGTCGTTGGAAAAGTAGGTGACGCCCGCAATGATCGCCGTAGCAAACGACGTCATCGCGAGGTACCAGCCGATGCGCTCGTGCGACATCACCCCCGTCAGAGGGATGATCGAGTAGAAGCTGGCGACGACGAGAATGATGCTGTGATAGAACACGCGAAGGCGGTCGCGCCGGCCTTCGAAGCGGGCGACAGCCCACGCCGTCACCCGGGAGCGAAGGGCCACCTCCCATACCAGCGCAGCGCTAAGGTAAAGAACGGCGAAAAAGGGCGCTAACCAGAACAGCGATCCAATAGAGACGATGAACGCGAACACAATCCGGCTCGCCGCGCCCTTGCGCGCCATACGGACTTCCGTGCTGATCACGGCGTCGTCGGCGTCGGATAATCTGAGCGAAATCCGGTTGAACATGATCCTTGGCGCGCCCTGAAATGGCGATAAGCTTAACGCCGGCGCCATTAAGATAGGGTTGTCGGGGCGAGGGAGGTCGGCGTGAGGGGGTTGGCGGGCGCGGCAATGCTTATGGTGCTGGCTGCGAGCGCGCCGGCTGGCGCTCAAGAGGCGAGCAACCGGTATCCGGCCTGCCGCACCGCCGAGCCCAATGGTCGGATCGCGGACGTATGTGGCGTCGTCGATGAAATTTACGAACGGTTAGGAGGCCGTGACAGCTCGCGTCATCCGCGTCGTTACGGCGAATTGCAGAACGCGCTTGCAATGGCTTTGCTGGTCATCGGCGATACCGGCGACGAGGCGGCTCTTCGCGATTGCATCGCAGCTGGACGCGCCGCGGCGGAGTATTATTCGCGCGCGCGCACACCCACGCGGTGGGCCGCGATACAAATTCACATCGCTGGCGCGATGATCGGGCTTGCGGAGGCCGGTGACGAGGGGGCGTTACAGGAAAGTGTGCCGACGCTCTTGGCCGCCATCGAAGCGATTGAACGCGCGGTGCAGCCGGCGCTTTGGGCCGGCGCGCATTCGACGCTGGCGAGCGCCTATATCGTTCAATCGCGCAACGGTGAAGACCGCGAGGCCCTGCAAGCGGCTATAGGCGCGCTGCAATCGGCGCTCGAAATCTATCACCGGCCCGTCTTCGCCGAAGAGCGCGCGCGGACAGAAGCGCGCCTCACTGAATTGCTGAGAGCCTTAAGTGAGGAACACAACGAAAGCTGACGTGTTTCCTCCTTGTTTACCAACACACAAAATTCACCATAAAAATCAATCCACAAAGCGCTGCGTCCCAACGTTGCCTTAACCTCAAGGCGTTTCATTGTGAGACGGCGGAGCGAGCGCAGAAAAAGGCGCTCGACCGGGGCGTGAATGGGTCGAGGCGCGAGATGGCGCGGGTGGTGGTTCTGTTGGGTGGTCTCAGTCCCGAGCGGCCTGTGAGCTTGAGCTCCGGGGCCGGCTGCGCGGCTGCACTGCGCCGCCTGGGCCACGAGGTTTGTGAAGTCGATCCGCAAAACGCCGATTGGATTGGCGCGCTCGCCGAATTCAAGCCGGATGCGGTGTTTAACGCGCTGCACGGGGAGTGGGGCGAGGACGGCCGCGCGCAAGGCGTGCTCGATTACCTGAAACTTCCCTACACGCATTCGGGTTTGCTGGCCTCCGCGCTCGCCATGGACAAGGACAAGTCCAAAGCCGTGTTCGCGCAAGCCGGCCTTCCGCTCGCAAGCGGCAAACTCATGAACCGGCGCGAAGCCGCGCGCGAGCATCCGATGGCGCTGCCCTATGTCGTGAAGCCAAACGCGCAGGGCTCATCGGTTGGCGTGTTCATCGTGCGCGAGGGCGCCAACCGTCCGCCCGAGCAATTGCTCGATCCCGACTGGGCGTACGGCGAAGATGTGCTGGTTGAGGAATTCATCGCCGGCAAGGAATTGACGGTCGCAGTCATGCATGAGCGCGGCGCGCTCACGGTCACTGAGATTTTGCCCGCCGGCGAATGGTATGATTTTGACGCCAAATACGCTGAAGGCGGTTCGCGCCACGAGGTGCCGGCCAACATTCCTCAAACCGTCGCCGACCAGCTCATGCGCGCGGCCGAGGCTGCTCACCACGCGCTCGGCTGTCGGGGCGTGACGCGATCAGATTTCCGTTACGACCCCAAGCGCGACCGGATCGCGCTCTTGGAGGTGAACACTCAACCCGGCATGACGCCCACTTCGCTTGTGCCTGAGCAAGCGGCGCACATGGGCATGTCTTATGACGATCTGGTGACGTGGATTTTGGGGGATGCGTCATGGCCGCGGTGAGGGCGCGCAGACCCGGCCGCGGGGCCAAGCGCGGGTCCCATCATGGGCCGCCAGCATACGAAGATATGCCGCGCCTGGCTCGCATAAAACTTTCAGGCGTCCTGCGCGGCGGCGATGTGCAAGTCACCGGCAGGAGCTTGGCGTTCGCGCTGACCGGAGCGGTTCTCTTTGCAGGTGCTAGCATCGCCGGCGCCGCATGGCTCGGCTCCTCTCTGTTTGACGCACGCGAGGCATTCGCGCGCGCAGCGGATTCCGCGGTGGCGAGCATCGGGTTTGAGGTCGGGGCGATCGAAGTCGCCGGCGTTTCCGGCGCGCGCGCCGAGGAAGTGCGCGCGCTGATCGTGCCTGATGGACGCAGGTCGGTTCTGTCTCTCGATCCACAGGAAGTGAAAGCGCGGGTTGAAAGCTTGGATTGGGTGCAATCGGCGAGCGTGCGCCGCCTCTGGCCCTCCACCTTGATTGTTGATGTCGAACGTCGTCAGGCCTATGCGCGCTGGCGCGAGGACGGCGAGATCTCGGTCATCGACATGAATGGCGAGCGTTTGCTCGCCGAGCGCGCCGACGATCATCCCGAACTGCCCTTGGTGGTCGGCGCTGGCGCCGGCCCTGCCGCCGAGCCCTTGCTCATTGCGCTGGAGGATTTGCCGGAGCTGCGCGCGCGCCTCAAGGCGCTCATTCGCGTCAATGACCGGCGCTGGAACGTCGAACTCAATTCCGGGACCATCATTGCGCTGCCGGAAGAGGGCGCTGCCGATGCGTTGGCCCAGCTTGAAGCACTGCATCGCCAGCACGCCTTGCTCGATCGCCCCGTCTCCACGCTTGATATGCGGGCGCCCGGGCGCTTAGCGGTGCGTGTCCATCCCGAACTCGCCGGCGGCTCGCGCCCCTCCCTTGGGGGCGGCTGAGCCATGAGCGCTGTCAACGCCGAACTCGGGACCGCCGATTTCCAGCCGGCAAGCCGGCAAGATGCGGGCGCTTGCCCCCTTGTCGCCGCGCTCGACGTCGGCGTTTCGAAAACGGTGTGTCTCGCCGCACGACGCGATCCCGTTCTCGACATGCACCCCGAGCGCCCGCTGCGCGTCTTGGGCGCTGGCGTGCAGACCGCGCCGGCCATAGCCTCGGGCAAACCTGCCGATTTCGACGCGTGCGCGCGCGCCATTCAGGTCGCCATCGAAGAAGCCGCGGCCATGGCTGGTTCGCCCATCACACGCGTGGTCGCGTGCTATTCCGGCCCCGGGCTTTCCGCGCGCGTGGTGCGCGGCGCGGCGCGCGTGCGCGCCAAGGTCATCGACGGGAACGACATCGAAGCCGCCATCGACGCGGCGATGCAGGCGACGCCCACGCCGCAACTTTCCTTCCTTCACGTCGAGCCGTTGCGCTATTCGATCGACGACGGTGAACCGCTCAGCGACCCTTGTGGCATGCAAGGCAAAATGCTCGCGGTCGAAGCCTGCGTCGTCACAGCGCCGACGGTGGCCCTGAACGCGCTCAAGTCCTGCATCCGCCAAGCCGGCGCCGAGGTCGACGAGATCGTCGCCGCACCGAAAGCGGCGGGCGTTGCAGTGCTGACGCCTGAAGAACGCGCCGCTGGCGCGCTCGTTATCGATCTCGGCGCGGGATCGATCGGCATGGCAGTGTTTGCGGGCGAGGGGCTCGTGCACGCCGAAACCATCAACGCAGGCGGCGTGCGTTTGACGCGCGACCTGGCTTTGCGGCTCGAGACCACCTTCGCCGCCGCCGAGCGCGTGAAGCTGCACTTCGGCGCGATCGCCGGCGCTTGCGATCCACGTGAGGCGGTGCAAGCGCCGAAGCTCGGCGTGGACGGGCGCCTGGAGGCTTCCACGATTTTGCGCGGCGTGATCGCTGACACGCTTTCGCCTCGCCTGGCCGAGATGCTGCTTACGGCGCGCGACCGGCTCGCGCGCGCGGGCTTTTCCGGCGACAACGCTCCTGTACGCGCTGTGCTCGTTGGAGGGGTCGCGCAAATCCCCGGCATGCGTGCGCTTGCAGCAGAGGCGCTCGCCATGCCGGTGCGCATCGGCCGTCCGCTCGAACTATGCGGTTTCGATCATGGCGAAGTCGGCCCCGCTTACGCGGCGTGCGCTGGGCTCTTGCGCTGGCGGCTGGATAATCCCACGCTCGAAGATGTCGACGAGAGCTTTCAGCCCACCCTTGCTCACGCCGCGCAAATGATGCGCGGAGCGCTCAACGGCGCATGGGGCTGGCTCCGGGAGAATTTCTAACCGAGGAGAAGGATGTGCTTGCGTTGATCGAGCACACAACATTGCTCCTCTCCCCTTGTGGGAGAGGCAACGCAGGCGCTGCGTTTCAAGTCGCGCCGACTTGGGTGAGGTGTGCTGGCGACACGAGGGAGCGGAACGAAGCGCTCTATCCCCCACTTCGCGCCCATCCCGCCCAGCAAAATCAAGTGGTACAACAAATCCTATCCGCCCCGTTGTAGAGCATACGTATAATGAGCCCATCGCTTCCGTAGGAGGGCGGTTGGCCACTGTTCGACCCAGCCGGAAGCGCATGTG